>ERZ887942.913-NODE-913-length-22241-cov-5.685748_pt1 | contig 22241 bp, 18 predicted proteins | sample MGYA00521099_ERZ887942 | MGnify/ENA primary metagenome ERZ887942 (study PRJEB32303, sample SAMEA104408605) | aquatic metagenome | biome: Brackish water; feature: Pelagic; material: water | place: Baltic Sea | collected 2014-06-07T06:48:00 | depth 16,251 m ...
CAGGATGCGGATGCTTTGGGACAGGCCGTGGGCAGGCTTTTGAGCAGTGCCGACACTCTGACGCATCTGCAAAGCGCCAGCGCGGATTTCGCCGCCGCTCAGGCAGATGCGCTGGGGGAGATGGCCCATGATCTTTGCGCTACACTGGAGCTTGCCCCCCCACCATGACAGATGTGATCGTCACCAATTTCAACCGCAATTTCACCGGTGTCTCGGCCACTGCCGCGGGCGTGTTGCGGGCGCAGGCCCAAGGGCTTGACGTGGCGCTTTGCGGCTATCCCCTGCCCGGTTGCCCCGCGCCCATCACGCTGCGCGAGGCCCGCGCGGCGAGCCGCACCCCCTCTGAGCGGTTTACCATCTGGCATGTGCGGCGCAACACCGAGATGCGCGCCGCCCTCTGGGCGCGCGACGTGCTGCGCCTGCCGATCAAGATCGTGTTCACCTCGGCGGCGCAGCGGCGGCACTCGGCCTTTCCGCGCTGGCTCATCTCGCGCATGGATGCGGTGATCGCAACCAGCGTGGCGGCCGCGAGCTTTGTCCCACATATTCGCGCTGTTGTTCCACATGGTGTTGATACGGAACGGTTTTACCCTGCCACCAACCGCGCGGAGGCTTGGCTTGAGACCGAGTATCCCGGCCGGTTCGGCATCGCCACGATTGGCCGTATCCGCCCCGAAAAGGGCACGGACCGCTTCGTCGAGGCGATGCTCCACTTGCTACCGATGCAGCCCGAGGCGACCGCCCTTGTGATCGGGCGTGCGGGCAGCGCAGATACTGCGTTTTTGCAAGGGCTGAAGGATCAGATCGTCATGGCGCAGCTGCAAGATCGCATCCTCTTTCCTGGTGAGATCGCGCCCGAGGCCCTGCCCGCCTTGATGCGCGGCCTTGGCGCTGTGGTGCAGCTGCCACGCTATGAGGGCTATGGGATGGCGCCTTTGGAGGGCATGGCGAGCGGTGTGCCATTTGTGGCGAGCGACGCAGGCGCGTATCGGCAATTCTCGGGCCAAGGGCGCGCCGGGCTAATCGTTGATCTGGACCTGTCAGAGGGCGTGGCCGAAACGCTGAGCGCGTTGATGGACGACCCCGCGCGTCATGCCAAAATGGCCCGCGCCGCACGCGCGGATGCCGAAACCTCCTTCAGCGTCGAGGCGGAGGCGGACGCGATCAATGACGTCTATGACGCGCTCTGGTCCGAACCTTGACCAGCGCCTGATCAGACGGGCAAACGTCGCTCCACCAGCTCCGCCCACCAGCTGCATCCCATTGGAATCACGTCGTCATTGAAGTCATATTCGGCGTTATGCACATTCGCCGTATCGCCATTTCCGACAAGGATGTAAGCGCCCGGACGCTCCTCCAGCATATAAGCAAAATCCTCGCCCCCCATGACCAACGGTGCCTCGGCGCAGGCGCCCGAGACGGATCGCGCCACATCAGCCACGAAGTCAGTCTGCTCGGGGTGGTTCACCATTACCGGATAGTTACGAGTATAGGTAAGCGCCGCCTCGCCCCCCATGGCCGCGCCGATATGGGCGCAAATTGCCGCCATCCGCGCCTCGGCCAGATCACGCATCTCGGCACTTAGCGTGCGCACAGTGCCTTTGAGTAGAACCGAGCCAGGGATCACGTTAAAGGCCTTTGAGCTGCTGTCGATCGAGGTCACCGAGACAACGATCTCCTCGGTTGGATCCGCGCTGCGGCTTGCAATGGTTTGCAGCATCGTGATGAGCTGCGCCGACATCACGATGGGATCGACCGTGGTATGGGGCTTGGCCGCATGGCCGCCGCGCCCGGTGAGGGCGATCTCGAACACATCCGTCGCGGCAAAGAACGGCCCCGGACGGATGGCGAAACTTCCCGCGGGCATGCCGGGCCAGTTGTGCATGCCGTAGACTTCTTCAATCCCGAAATCGGCCATAAGCCCTTCGTCGCACATGACTTTCGCACCGCCACCACCTTCTTCGGCGGGCTGAAAGATCACCACGACCGTGCCGGAGAAATTCCGCGTCTCGGCCAGATATTGCGCGGCCCCCAGAAGCATGGCCGTATGCCCGTCATGCCCGCACGCATGCATCACACCGGGGGTTTGCGAGGCGTAGGCCGCCCCCGTCGCCTCCGCGATCGGAAGGGCGTCCATATCTGCGCGCAAGCCAATCACCCGGCCCGCGCCGCCGTTTTTGCCATGGATCACACCAACCACGCCGGTCTTTGCCATGCCCGTCACCACCCTGTCGCAGCCAAAGGCGCGCAGCTTGTCAGCGACGAGCGCGCCTGTGCGGTGCGTGTCAAAAAGAAGCTCTGGATGGGTGTGAATATCGCGCCGCCACGCGGTGATGTCGTCATGGAGTTCGGCAAAGCGATTCTTAACGGGCATGAGGTGGCTCCTTTACTCGGTCGCCACAAGATGGCCGGGTGCTGCCTGCTTGTAAACCGGCGCGTCAGGGCTTTGGCCGCGCGGCAAGGTGGGCGGGCTGCCCGGTGGCGCGGGCGTGGCATCAAGGGCTGCGGCGGCCATCAGGCGCTGGGTATAGGGGTGCTGGGGCGCGCGCAAAACGCGCTCCACCGGGCCAATTTCCACGATGCGCCCCTCTGTCATCACCGCGATCCGGTGCGCGATCTGGCTGACAACGGCCAGATCGTGGCTGATGAAGAGATAGGCCAGCCCAAGGCGCTGTTGCAGCTCCTGCATGAGGCGCAAAACCTCGCCCTGCACATGCGTATCAAGGGCCGAGACGGCCTCATCCGCGACGATCAGCGCGGGCTTCAGCGCCAATGCGCGGGCGATGGCGACGCGCTGACGCTGCCCGCCGGAGGCTTGGTGCGGATAGCGCGCCATGAGGTCCGGAGACAGACCAACTTGCGCGAATAGCGCCTCGATAACGGATTTCCCAGCCGGGCGGGCGTAGTTTTGCAAAGGCTCGGCCACTTGGGCCGCTAGCGAGCGGCGTGGATCAAGGCTTCCCATCGGGTCCTGAAACACCATTTGCATCTCGGCGCGCGCCATGTGCAGCGCGCGGGGTGACAGGCTCAGAACGTTGCGCCCGCCAAGCTCGACACGACCCTGCGCCACCGGGCCAAGCCGCAAGATGGCCCGCGCGACCGAGGACTTCCCGCTTCCCGATTCGCCAACAAGAGCCAGCGTTTCGCCGCGCGCGATATCAAAGCTCACGTTATGCGCGGCCCAGAGGCTGCGGCGTCCATCACGAAACATCGCCGACCCGGCAGGATAGCGCACGCCAAGACCACGCACTGACAACACGCCTGCGCCCGGCGGCGGTGCGCGCGGCCCGATTGCACGCCCGGGCATCGCCGCGACAAGCGCGCGGGTTTGGGCATGGACGGGGCGCACCAGCACCTCATCTACTGGCCCCGTCTCCACCACCCGGCCCGCCTCCATCACCGCCACGTCGCCGCCCATTCGCCACGCCGCAGTCATGTCATGGGTCACCAACAAAAGCGCCAGACCCTTTTCACGCCTCAACCGGTCCAAAAGCGCCAAAAGCGCCGCACGCAGGCTGGCATCAAGCGCGCTTGTCGGCTCATCCGCGATCAAAAGGCGGGGCCCGCCTGCGAGGGCAATGGCGATCATCACCCGCTGGCGCAGCCCGCCCGAAAGCTGATGGGGGTATTGAGACATTATCTTTTTGGGATCAGGCATTTGGCAATCAGCCAGAAGGGCCTCAGCCCGCGCTTGCGTCCCCTGCCCACGCAACCCTCCATGCAAACGCAACGCCTCACGCATCTGCACACCAATACGCAACACCGGGTTCAACGCGGCACTCGCGTCCTGAAACACCATCCCGACATCACCACCGCGCAGAGTGCGCAGATCCGCGGCATTCGCCTCAGCGATATCGCGCCCATCCCAGAGGACGCAGCCCCCCGTCACCTGCGCCCCACTGGCCTCATCCAGCCGCAAGATCGCCCGTGCCAGTGCCGATTTCCCCGCCCCCGACGGGCCAATCAGTGACAGCATCCCTCCCGCCGCAATTTCCAGAGACACGCCGCACAACACCTCTGGCCCCGCGCCATAGCGCAGCCGCAGATCGCGCAGAGATAAAAGAGCCTGATCCGACACGGGGAGACCCTGTGAACCGTTGAGAATAACGCAACGCTAGGCCAGGCATGCGGGCGATGTCAAACCAGCCGCGCCTGCGCAAGTTCGAGAAAAACAAAATAAATTATCGGTTTAATCGAGTTTTGCTTAACTATGTTTTGCGCTAACCTTTGCAGAAATGGGGCCATCTACGGTGGTTTGAAGAGCTTCCCCGCGCGATATCTCCGGGCCGACACCGCTTAAGATGGACTATATGAAATGCTCCTTCGCTCCTTCGCCAGATCCTTCGTGACACTCGCCGCTCTGGCTGGCCCAGTATCCGCGCTGGAACGGGGGCGCGACGGGACGCTCAAAATCCTCTACTGGCAGGCGCCCACGATCCTGAACCCATATCTGAGTGGTGGCATAAAGGATATCGAGGCCGCGAGCCTCGTTTTGGAGCCGCTGGCGCGCTATGGCCCGGAGGGGGTGATGCGGCCTTGGCTGGCGGAGGACATCCCCACGCTCGCCAATGGCGGGATCAGCGCGGATAAACGCAGCATCACATGGCGGCTGAAGCCGGACCTCACATGGTCCGATGGCAGTGCTGTTACGGCAGAGGATATCCGCTTCACTCATGCCTATTGCACTGCCCCCGGCGGCGGGTGTTCGCAGGCGGACAAGTTTCGCGGCGTGGCGGATGTCGAGGTGCTCGATCCGCTGACCGCCCGCGTGACCTTCGATGCGCCACGGCCCAACCCCTATGGCCCCTTCGTTGGCCCCCAGGCGCCAATCCTGCAAGCCGCGCAATTCAGCGCCTGCCTCGGCCCCGCCGCCGCCAGCTGCACCGAGGCCAATTTCGCGCCCATCGGCACGGGACCCTTCAAAGTGGTGGATTTCCGCCCCGGTGATGCGGTGCAATTCGAGGCCAATCCGGGCTACCGCGAACCGGGCAAGCCCGCCTTTGCCGATGTCACCTTCAAAGGTGGCGGCACCCCCGCGGCGGCGGCCCGCACGGTTCTGGAGACGGGCGAGTTCGACTATGCGTGGAACCTGCAATTGCGCCCCGAAATGCTGAGCGATATGGAAGCGCGCGGCAAAGGCCGCATCACCGCCGCGTTCAGCACGCTGGTGGAGCGTCTTGCCTTCAACCTCACCGATCCCGACCCCGCCCTCGGCGATGCACGCTCAACCCTCGCCCACCCCCATCCGGTGCTGAGCGATGCGGATGTGCGCCGCGCGCTCTCGATGGCGCTGGACAGGCCCGTGATGGTCGAAATCGGCTATGGCACCTCTGGCCGCGCCACCTGCAACATCATCCCCGCCCCACCCGCCTATGCGTCGGACGCCAATGAGGACTGTCTCGTGCAGGATCTGGACGGCGCGCGCGCGGCGCTGGATACCGCCGGCTGGACTGACAGCGATGGTGACGGGGTGCGCGACAAGGAGGGCCGCCCACTCAGCCTTGTTTTGCAGACCTCCACCAATGCAGTGCGTCAGGATTTTCAGGTGTTGATCAAGGAATGGTGGCGGCAGATCGGCGTAGAGACAGAACTACGCAACATCGAGCCTTCGGTGTTTTTCGGTGCCGATCCCAGCAGTCCCGACACGTTCCAGAAATTCTATGCCGATGTGCAGATGTTCGCAGGTGCCTCGGATGGCACGGACCCCGAAGGATACCTGAGCACATGGTTCTGCGGACGAGCGCCCGCGCCTGAAAACCAATGGCAGGGGGCCAATATCAGCCGCTGGTGCAATCCGGCGTTCGACGCGCTCGGTGAGGAGCTGTCCGGCACGGGTGGGGTTGAGGCGCGCGCGGCCCTTGCCCGCCGGATGAACGACATGCTGGTGCAAAGCCATGTGGTCCTCCCTTTGGTGGACCGGGGCCGCGTCTCGGCCCATGTGCTCAGCCTTGGCGGGGTTGAAATGAACGCATGGGACAGCGAGCTGTGGAATATCGCCGATTGGACCCGCCTGCCCGACTAGAGTGGTTTGCCAAGGCGCGCACACAAGCATAGGCTGAGCCGTGTCCAGTCAAGGCTCTATCATGCTGCGCTACACAGCCCGCCGCCTCTTCTTTGCGCTGCCCACGCTTCTGGCAATTTCGCTGGTGGTGTTCGCGTTGCTGGAACTCGCCCCCGGTGATCCGATGGCGCAGCTGCCGCAAACCATCTCAGCCGACGTGCGCGCGCAGATGCGCGAGGCGCTGGGGCTCGGGGAGGCCGCGCATATCCGCTACACCCGCTGGCTCTACCAGCTTGCCGTGGTGGAGCCCATGGTGGGGATAGACGCTCTGTTCGGCACCGCGTTCTCAGAGGGCGCGCCCCGCCTGCTCAGCTGGCAGACCCGCGCGCCCGTGATGGCCCTTCTGGGCGAGCGGTTGCCGCAAACGCTGATCGTGGTGGGGCTGGCTTATGTCATTGGCGTGATCGTGGCGATCCCACTGGGCGTCTGGTCCGCCTATCGGCGCGGCGGTGCGTTTGACCGGGCCGCCACAGGGGCGGCCATGCTCAGTTATGCGGTGCCGCCGTTTTTCTCGGGCGCGGTGCTGATCTGGCTTTTCGCGATCACGCTGGGCTGGCTGCCGTCGGTCTATGACACCGGCCTGATCGTGCGTGATTGGGACAGCCTTGTCGCGCAAATACGCCAGATGGCCCTGCCCGTCCTCGTGCTGAGCGTGCAGACCACAGCCCAGATCAGCCGCTACATGCGCGCCGCCATGCTCGACGCGCTGGGGCAGGACTATATCACAGCCGCCCGCGCGCGGGGCGCGCCAGAGGGGCGGGTTCTGATGGCCCATGGCCTGCGCAATTCTCTGATCCCCGTGGTCAGCATTGTGGCTGTCGGCGCACCGCAGATTTTCGCGGGCGCCATCGTGACCGAGCAGATCTTCGGCGTGAACGGCATCGGCGCCCTTCTGGTCAGCTCGGTTCAGGCCACGGATATTCCCACGATCATGGCGATCACGATGGTTCTGGCCGTACTCATCGTGGCGTTCAACCTGATGGCCGATCTCACCTATGGCTGGCTCGACCCGCGTATCCGCTATGACTAGGGGCGCACGCATCGCGCTATGGGGGCTGAGCCTCATCACGCTTGCCGTGCTTCTCGGTCCGCTCCTCTGGCCGCTTGAGGCAGGGGCCATGAACCTCACCGCCCGCAATCAGGGCAGCAGCTTTGCGCATCCTCTGGGCACGGATCAGCTCGGGCGCGACATGCTCGCGCGGCTGCTTGCAGGGGGGCGCGCGTCACTTGCCGTAGGCCTCGCCGCGATGAGTGTGAGCGTGGTCATTGGTGCGGCTGTGGGCGTGGCGGCCGGCATGGTGCGCTGGCTCGACGGGCCCTTGATGCGGCTCACCGATCTTTTCCTCGCGTTGCCGCTCTTGCCGCTTTTGCTGATCGCGGTAATGCTCTTCCGCGCACCGCTCAGCGCCGCGTTCGGCCCGGAGATGGGGCTCTTCATCCTCATCGTGGGTGCAATCGGCGCGACGAGCTGGATGGGAACGGCCCGTATCCTGCGCGGCGATGTCATGGCGCTGATGGGCCGCGATTTCATCACCGCCGCCCGCGCAGGCGGCACGCGGGCACCTGCCATGGCCACGCGCCACATCCTGCCCAATGTCGCCTCCGCGCTCACGGTGTCCGCCAGCCTCGGCATCGCCACCGCAATCCTCGCCGAAAGCGCGCTCAGCTTTCTGGGGCTCGGCTTCCCGCCGGATTTCCCCACATGGGGGCGGCTGCTTTTTGATGGCACCGAAAGCCTTGCAAGCCATCCGGGCCGCGCGCTCTGGCCGGGGGCTATGATCACCGCTGTCGTGCTCTGCGTGACGGTGCTGGGCGATAGCCTGCGGGATCTGGCCGATCCGCGCGGCGCGCCATAATCCGTCAGTCGAGATGCTTGCGCACCCGCCGGATCGCCCACCAGACAAGGCCGATGATCGGCAAGGTCACACCCGCCGTCACCAGCCCCTTGCTCATACCCATCGCAGCAGCCGCAGGGTCCAAGAGATAGACCGAGAGCGACACCGCATAATAGCTGATGGCCACGACGGACAGCCCCTCGACCGTGCGCTGCAGGCGAAGCTGCGCATCCGCCCGCCGGTCCATACTCTCCAGCAAAGCCTGGTTCTGCGCCGAGCGTTCCACATCCACCCGCGTGCGCAACAGATCCCCCGCTCGCATCGCCCGGTCCGCCATCGCCCGCAACCGCGCTTCGGTGCTGGAAACGGTGCGCATCGCAGGGGTATAGCGCCGCGACATGAACTCCTCAAAGGTCTGCCGCCCCTCGAACCGCTCCTCGCGCAGCACCTCGATCCGCTGGGTCACGATTCCCTCATACGCATGGGTGGCCGAGAAACGGAAGGAAGCATCAGAGACCATCGCTTCCAACTCCGCCGAGACCTTCAAAAGGCTTCTCAGCGTATCCTCCGCCGGGTGCTCGCCACTGCTCATCTCCGCAATGAGGCGCGTCAACTCGCCGTCGATCTGGCCCATCCGGCCTGACATCTCGCCCACCCGTGCAAAGCCCAGCATAGACATGGTCTTATACGTCTCGATCTCGCACAGACGTTGCACGATCCGCCCCATCCGCCGCTCGCCAATATCCTTGTCCGCGCTCACTGCAAAGCGCGAATGACCCGCCGCATCAATGCGAAAATCACCCGCCACCACCGCCGCATCGTCCAGAACCCGCGCCACCGCCACGCTCTCGCCCACGAACCACTCCGATATCGCCCGGCTCAAAGCGCTCTCCGAGCCGCGCGTCTCCACCCGGATCAAGGCCGAGGTGATACGCGCCCCCGGCGCCTCTTGCAGCCAATCAGCTGGAAAGACCTCGAAATCGCTGGGGTCAAACGCCCGCTCGGGCAGGTGCTCGATGAACACGGTGTAGGTCACAAACTCGGTGTGGCTCTCCCATTTCAGGGAATGTTTGCCGATCTTGCCGAAGTAATGATTGCCCTCGGGCGATGGATGCGCCGCCCCGAACCGGTCCAGCAAATCCAAAAGATGCGCCCGGTCCGCACCCCGGTCCCGCGCCGCCGCCTGCTCGGGCTGCTTGATTGCCAGGAACACCGCCGTGCACGGCGCCGACAGCGATGGAAAAGGCCGCGCATGAAGCTCGTTGGCCAAAGCATAACGCAGCGGATGATCGGTCAGTGGCGGCATAGTCTGGGCTCCGACGAGGTTTGTGTCACCATAGGGGTATGATTCGGGAATGGAAACAGATTATATTGCGCTATCAAAGGCTTACCCGGATACAACCGCATACAGTCCTTCTTCTTAGCCCAAATACTCAAAAAAGACCGCCGAAGACGCCCGCATGGGCGGATGAGGCGGCTTTGCACAAAAAAAGGGCGCCCCGCAAGGCGCCCTTCATAATTTTCTGCCAAACGGATCACTCGATCCGGCTCAAAAGGCTCGACACAGAATCCTTCGCATCGCCATAGAACATCCGCGTGTTGTCCTTGAAGAAAAGCGGGTTCTCGATTCCGGAATAGCCCGTGCCCTGCCCGCGCTTGGAGACAAACACCTGCTTGGCCTTCCAGCATTCCAGAACCGGCATCCCGGCGATTGGGCTGTTCGGATCGTCCTGCGCGGCGGGGTTCACGATGTCATTGGAGCCGATCACGATCACCACATCCGTGGACGGGAAATCATCGTTGATCTCGTCCATTTCCAGCACGATGTCATAGGGCACCTTCGCCTCTGCCAGCAGCACGTTCATATGCCCCGGCAGACGCCCGGCGACCGGGTGAATGGCGAACCGTACATTCTTGCCTTTCGCCCGCAGCTTGTTGGTCATCTCCGAGACCGCCTGCTGCGCCTGCGCCACGGCCATGCCGTAACCGGGGATGATCACGATGCTGTCGGCCTCATTGAGGGCGGCCGCCACGCCATCTGCGTCAATCGCGATCTGTTCACCTTCCACGGCCATCTGCTCGCCTGTGGCTCCACCGAAGCCGCCGAGGATCACCGAGACGAAGCTGCGGTTCATCGCCTTGCACATGATGTAGCTCAGGATCGCACCAGAGGAGCCCACGAGCGCGCCGACCACGATCAGAAGATCATTGCCGAGGCTGAAGCCAATCGCCGCCGCCGCCCACCCCGAATAGGAGTTGAGCATCGACACGACCACAGGCATGTCAGCACCGCCGATCCCCATGATCAGGTGATAGCCGATGAAGAGCGCCAGAAGCGTCAGAAGTACAAGCGTCCAGCTGCCGCTATCGCCCAGATACATCGCCGCCAGCACGACCGACAAACCCGCCGCCCCCGCGTTCAGCAAATGCCCACCCGGAAGCTGCTTGGCCGAGGTGTCTACCTTGCCCGCGAGCTTGCCATAGGCGATCACGGAGCCGGTGAACGTCACCGCCCCGATCCAGATGCCCAGCACAAGTTCGACCCGCAGGATGGTGATCTCTACGCCTGATTTCTTGGCAATAAGCTGTCCGAAGGACGACAGCTCGTTGTAGACTGCGCCGGGCAGGCCCACAGTCGTGAAGGCCGTGCCTTCGACAACCGCGCCCAACTGCCCGCCATTCTCGACAAAAAGCGCGCCGATCGTGTTGATCATCAGGTCCGCGTTGAAGCCGACAAATACCGCCGCAAGCCCCACCAGCGAATGCATGATCGCCACAAGCTCGGGCATCTGCGTCATCTGCACCTTGGTGGCCAGCTGGTATCCCACAGCCGCCCCCGCCGCGATCAGCACCAGCGACATGAGCCACAGCCCCTGACCGGGGCCCACGATGGTAGCGAGAATGGCAAGACCCATGCCCGCAATCCCATACCATACCGCGCGTTTTGCACTTTCCTGACCCGAGAGGCCACCCAAGCTCAGGATGAAGAGAACAGCCGCGACCGCATAGGCCGCAATGGTAAATCCGAAGTCCATGATCCGGCCCCCCTTACGATTTCTGGAACATGGCGAGCATGCGCCGTGTCACGAGGAAGCCGCCGAAAATATTGATCGAGGCCATAAAGATCGCCGCCGCCGACAAAAGCGTGATCAGGAACGAACTGGACCCGATCTGGATCAACGCGCCCAAGATAATGATCGACGAGATTGCGTTCGTGACCGCCATGAGCGGCGTGTGAAGCGAGTGGGCGACGTTCCAGATCACCTGGAAGCCGATGAAAACCGACAGCACGAAGACGATGAAATGCTTCATGAAACTGGCCGGGGCAACCATCCCCACGAGAAGCACCAAGACCCCGCCTGCGGCCAGAAGGCCCACTTGCGTCATCGTCTGCTTCTTGAACGCGGCCACTTCGGCAGCGCGCTTTTCGGCGGCCGTCAGTTCCTTGGGCGCTTCCTTCTTGGGTTGCGCCGCGATGGCCGCCACTTTGGGCGGGGGCGGCGGATAGGTGACAGCGCCCGCATGGGCTACGGTGGCACCGCGGATCACATCATCTTCCATGTTGTGGACGGGCGTGCCGTCCTTCTCCGGCGTGAGGTCCGCCAGCATGTGGCGGATGTTCGTCGCATAAAGCGTCGAAGATTGCGCCGCCATCCGGCTGGGGAAGTCGGTGTAGCCAATGATGGTCACACCGTTCTCGGTCACGATCTTCTCGTCCATCACGGTGAGCTTGCAATTCCCGCCCTTCTCGGCGGCCAGATCGACGATCACGGAGCCGGGCTTCATCGCCTTGACCATGTCTTCGGTCCAAAGCTCGGGCGCTTCGCGGTTGGGGATCAGGGCCGTCGTAATGACAATGTCGATATTGGGGGCCAGCTCGCGAAACTTGGCCAATTGCGCGGCGGCGAATTCAGGGCTGGAGACAGCAGCGTAACCCCCCGTCGCAGCACCGTCCTGCTGTGCTTCCTCAAAGTCTAGGAACACAAACTCCGCCCCCATGGATTCCACCTGCTCAGCCACTTCGGGCCGCACGTCGAACGCATATGTGATCGCACCAAGCGATGTGGACGTGCCGATCGCGGCCAAACCCGCCACGCCTGCGCCCACGACCAGAACCTTGGCCGGGGGGACCTTGCCCGCCGCCGTGATCTGACCCGTGAAGAAGCGGCCGAAATTGTTGCCTGCTTCGATCACCGCGCGGTAGCCCGCAATATTTGCCATGGAACTCAGCGCGTCCATCTTCTGCGCGCGGCTGATGCGGGGGACCATTTCCATGGCCACCACGGTGGCGCCTGCTTTCGCCGCCTGCTCCATGTGCTTTTCGTTCGCACTTGGGTTGAAGAAGGAAATGAGCGTCTGCCCCTCGCGCAGGCGTTTGACTTCCGCATCGCTGGGCGGGCGGACCTTGGCGACGATATCTGCCGCCTTCCACAGGGCGGCGGCGGTCTTGACCACCGATACGCCCGCGTCCTTGTAAGCCGCGTCCGAGAAGCCCGCCTTAGCGCCGGCGCCGGCCTCGATCACGCACTCATAGCCCAGCTTTTGCAACTGAAGCGCCGAGTCCGGTGTCATCGCCACCCGTGCCTCGCCCGCCATTACCTCTGTCGGTGTTCCGATCTTCACCCGTCAATCCCCCTTGTCATTGCCGTTGTCTCTTACCGTCTGTCTCTAATCGTCTGTTGCCCGGCTCTCCGGGCCAAAGTCCAAAATCTGTTCCACGCTTATTTCAGGTTAGCGCCCGACATGCGAGTCGCCACACAGCCCGTGATTAAGCCCACCTGCGCGTTTCATTGCAATAGCGCGCGAACTCTGCGCGAAACTTGCGTCTGAGACGGTTCTCCTCGGGCACAATGAAGCGCCGCTCGAGGGTCCACACAAACAGCGGCACGAGCAGGAGGCTCAGCACCGCGTCCCAGCGCAGGATCAACCCGGCGAGGATCAGCACGTCACCCGCATAGATCGGGTTGCGCGTGCGCTTGAAAATTCCTGATGTGATCAGGCGTTCGGCCTCAAGATGCGGAATAATCGTGGTCTTCTGACGCCGAAACTCCATGACGGCGAGCGCGATCAGCAGCACCCCGCCCACGACCAGCATCCCACCCAACAAATCCGCCACACCCACGCCGAAACCGAGCCCCATCGGCACAAAACGCGCCTGCGCCCACGCCAAAACGAGGGCTGCCAAAAGCCAAACAGGAGGAATGTCGATCCATTTCAACACAGCATTATGCCTTCGATGACACGCAGTTTGACCGCTGTGTAGGCCAAGCGGCGTGGCCGGGAAAGTAGATAGTTTGCCACAGGTTACGGCGCACTGACGGTATACAATGGAGGACCGAAACCCACCGGGCATGCCGGTGATCCCGGAGCCACGCGAAGAGGGGCGGCGCGGGTTCACAAAGCGCAGGCGCGCCGCCGCGCAGCCGCAAAATCGCCCGGCGCGCATCCAAATCGTGCCGTAATCTGCTGCGACAGTATGACTGTTATTGAGAGGCAGTAGGTCTCCCAGTTTTACGACAACAGTCATCAGTATGGCCGCACTTACCGGCCAAATTTAGAGTTTGCTATGTCATCATCCCACGCTTGTGCCCCGGGGGCTTCATAATGGCCCCTCTTGATGCACAATTTGCACTTCCCAGCCCATATGAAAGCGAAACCTGCCACGATGACGCATTCGCTGGGCTTGTCTGTGTTGGCCAAGGCACCCAGGTTCTGACCGCATTAGGAGACCGCTCTGTCGAGACCTTGCGCGCGGGCGATATGATCGTCACCCGCGATCATGGGTTGCGCGCCATCCGCTGGATCGGGCACCGCGAGACCGTCGCCACAGGCGCGCGCGCCCCGATCCGCATAGCACCCACCGAGGCTGGTGGGCATGGTATCCTGCACGTCTCGCCCAATCATCATGTGTTGCTCAGCGGCCCGCTGGCACGCCATATCTGCGGCTATGACGAGGTGCTGGCCCCTGCGCACCGCCTTGTCGGACAGCCGGGCATCACCCGTGCCCCTTGCGCCTCGGTCACCTATTTTCACGTGATGCTGGATGCGCACGAGATCATCTATACTGAAGGTTTGGCAACTGAGAGCTTCTACGCTCATCCCAACACGCTCAAGGCGCTCACCCCAAAGGCACGTGCGGGCGTTTTCGATGTATTTCCCAATTTGCGCAGTCATATGGGCTGCCATGGCCACCCGGCCCGGCCGATGATCCCATCACAGCCCTGAGCCTTAAGACGCGCGCAGGGTGCGCAGTCTAAGCGCTCAGACGCGCCGATGCGCGCGGCCCGCCATGCGCCCATGCCCGAGCCGCATCGCCAAAGGCCGCGAAAATCGGCCGCGACACCGGATCGTTCTGCGCGTTCCATTCCGGGTGCCATTGCACCCCCATCGCAAACCCCGGCGCGCCGTCGATGTAAAGCGCCTCTGGCGTGCCGTCCGGCGCGTGGCCATCCACGATCACCCGCGTGCCCACATCCTTGATCCCCTGCCCGTGCAGCGTGTTGGTCAACACCTCGGGCGCGCCCAGCAGTCGATGAAACACGCCGCCAGGGGTGAAGCTGACGATATGGCGCAGCGCGAATTGCTCTTCCAGCGTGCCGTCGGGCGGCATCCGGTGATTATCGCGCCCCGGCAGGTCACGGATCTCGGGGTAAAGCGAGCCACCCATCGCCACGTTCATTTCCTGAAATCCCCGGCAGACGCCAAGCACGGGTTGCCCTCGCTCCACACAGGAGCGCACCAAGGGCAGGGCAATCGCGTCGCGGGCGCGGTCGAACGCGCCATGCGCCTCAGTCTCGGCCTCGCCGTATTCCTCGGGGTGCACATTGGGCCGCCCACCGGTCAGCAAGAAGCCATCACAGGTCGCCAAAAGCTCGTCCACACTCACGAAATGCGGGTCCGCCGGGATCATCACGGGCATACAGCCCGCCGGACCACTGATCGCTTCGGAATTCATCTGACCCACCGCATGCACGGGATAGCGATCCTCGATTACATACTGATTGCCGATCACTCCGATCACTGCGCGCGTCATTAAAGCTCCTCAAATGGCTGCACGGGCTGCATTATAGACTGCCCAACGACAGGAAGACCAACGGACCCGCGCAAGCCAATGGCTCATGCGTCAAGCTCTGCATCCCAATAGAGGAAATCAACCCAGCTGTCGTGGAGGTAATGCGGCGGGAATTTACGGCCCTGATTGCGCAGCTGTTCTGCGGCGGGCGCACGGGGCGGCTTGCGCAGCGACATGCCCGCACGGCTGAGGCTTTTCGCGCCTTTTCGAAGATTGCACCGCGAACACGCCGCAACCACGTTTTCCCAACTGGTGATCCCCCCGCTGGCGCGTGGCACCACGTGATCAAAGGTCAGATCCCCACGCGTGCCGCAATACTGGCAGCAAAACTCATCGCGCAGGAAAAGGTTGAACCGGGTGAACGCCACTTTGCGCTGAGGTTTCACATAGTCCTTCAGGACGATCACTGAAGGGATGCGGATCTGCATGCTGGGGCTGTGAACCCGCGTGTCATACTCGGCCACGATATCCACCCGGTCCAGATAAGCCGCCTTCACGGCGTCCTGCCAGGACCAGAGCGAAAGCGGATAATAGCTCAGCGGGCGATAGTCGGCATTGAGCACAAGCGCCGGATGATCCTTGAGCGCGCCGGGCTCTCGCACGAACTCCGTTCTGAAATCTGCGTCCATCACCGTGTTGCACCCCCCAATCCCGCGCCACTTTCGGCGGTCAGAGGCGGGCCATCCCGCCCCCGGTTGTGTTGACTATATATCGCGGCCCGGGCCTGACAAGTCCGGAATCAAATCAACATCTTGGGGCGTTCTATGGCGCAGGCATGTAACGGGGGTATTACATGGGTGCAATACGGGCGCCAAAGCGCCCGCTCGCGCACCGTCAGAGCTGTTCCATCACCTCGTCAGACGCCTCGAAATTGGCGGTGACGCGCTGCACATCGTCGTCGTCCTCCAATGCGTCCAGAAGCTTCATCAGCTTCTGCATGCCATCAAGGTCCAATTCGGTCGTGACCGTGGGACGCCAGACAAGCTTGGTGCTCTCGCTTTCGCCCAGATCGGTCTCCAGCGCAGTGGACACGTCATTGAGGTCAGTATCTGCGCACCAGATGACATGGCCATCCTCGGAGCTTTCCGCATCCTCTGCACCCGCCTCGATCGCGGCCATCATCACGGTGTCGGCGTCGCCCACTTCGGCCGGATAGCTCACCTCGCCCTTGCGGTCGAACATGAAGCTGACGCTGCCGGTCTCGCCAAGGTTGCCGCCGTGTTTGGAAAAGGTTGAGCGCACCGTGCTCGCGGTCCGGTTGCGATTGTCGGTCATCGCCTCCACGATCACAGCCACGCCGCCGGGGCCGTAACCCTCATAGCGGATTTCCTCATAATCTTCGCTGTCGCCGCCCGTGGCCTTCTTGATCGCGCGGTCGATCACGTCCTTGGGGACCGAGTTCGACTTGGCCTCCTTTACGGACATGCGCAGGCGGGGGTTCTTCTCGGGGTCCGGGTCGCCCATCTTGGCGGCCACGGTGATCTCCTTGGCCAGCTTGGAAAAAAGCTTGGAGCGCACGGCATCCTGTCGCCCTTTGCGGTGCTGAATATTTGCCCATTTTGAATGGCCGGCCATGTGACCTCCTGCGCGTCAGATGTGAATGAAATGTGTCTTAAACCGCCTTGGCCGCAGGGGCAACGCCCCAAAATCAACGGCTGCAGCGCCCCACAGTCAGGCAGGGCAACACCCCAAACAACCGCCCGTTGGCCGATTTGATGTAAGTCAATTTAATCTGATTGCGCATGTGTAATAAAAATCTGACAGCCCGAGGAAGGGCTCCATAAAAAGATCCGAGGGAGATCTCACCATGCGCATCGTTCTGGTCCACCCCAATTATCATTCCGGCGGTGCAGAGATTGCCGGGAACTGGCCGCCTGCATGGGTTGCCTATCTCGCCGGACACCTCAAGGGCGCGGGCTTTGACGATATTCACTTCATCGACGCGATGACCAACCACATCTCCGATGAGGACCTGCGCGCGAAGCTCATTGAGCTGCAACCCGATGTGGTGGGCTGCACCGCCATTACGCCCGCGATCTATGTGGCCGAGACGGTTCTGCAAATCGCGCGCGACGCCGTGCCGAGCGCTGTGACCGTGCTGGGCGGAATCCACGGCACGTTTATGTATAAACAGGTTCTGTCCGAGGCGCCTTGGATCGACGTGATCGTGCGCGGCGAGGGCGAGGAAATTTTCCTCAACCTTATCGGCTGTATCGCCGAAGGCCGCTGGCCTGCAGAGCGCCGCTCCATCAATGGCCTCGCCTTCATCGACGGGACCGAGATCCGCGCCACCCCTGCCGCCTCCACCGTGAAGGACCTCGATGCGATCAACCCCGACTGGTCGCTTCTGGAATGGTCCAAATATATCTACGTGCCGCTGGGCAAACGGGTGGCCATTCCCAATATGGCGCGGGGTTGCCCCTTCACCTGTTCGTTCTGCTCGCAATGGAAATTCTGGCGCGATTACCGCGTGCGCGACCCCAAGAAGGTCGTCGACGAGATCGAAAAACTGGTGAACGAGCACGATGTTGGCTTTTTCATCCTTGCCGATGAAGAACCCACCATCAACCGCAAGAAATTCATCCAGTTCTGCGAGGAGCTGATTGCGCGTGGTCTGCCCGAAAAGGTCCAATGGGGCATCAACACCCGCGTGACGGACATCTACCGCGACCGCGAATTGCTCAGCTTTTTCCGCAAGGCCGGTCTGGTGCATGTAAGCCTCGGGACCGAGGCCGCGGCACAGCTCAAGCTGGACCAGTTCAACAAGGAAACCACCGTCGCCGAGAATAAGGAGGCCATTCGCCTGCTGCGCGAGGCCGATATCTTCGTGGAGGCGCAATTCATCGTCGGGCTGGATAATGAAACCGCCGAGACGCTGGAGGATACCTTCCAGATGGCGTGGGACTGGCAGCCGGATCTGGCCAACTGGGCGATGTATACGCCCTGGCCCTTCACGCCGCTCTTTCAGGAATTGAAGGACAAGGTCGAAGTGTTCGACTTCTCCAAATACAATTTCGTCACCCCCATCATGAAACCTCAGGCGCTGACCCGTGGCGAGCTTCTGGATGGTGTGATGAAGAACTACCGCCGCTTTTACATGCGCAAGGCGCTCTTTCACTATCCATGGCGCGGCACGGGTTATCGCCGCCGCTACTTGCTGGGCTGCCTCAAGGCGTTTGCCAAGGCGGGTTTCGCGCGCACCTTCTATGATCTGGGCAAGGCGGGATATTGGGGCCCGCAGACCAAGAACTCGGTCGATTTCAACTTTGACGAGACCCGCGTTCTGGCCGAGGCGCAAACCGCCGATTGGGAAGCCTCCGCCGACAAGGCGGCAAAAGCCGCAGAGCGTCGCGAGGCCCTGCGCTCCCAAGGCAAGGAACGCGCAATCGAACGCAGCGCCGCATTCAAGATGCCCAATGGCGCCGAGATCAAAGCCTGCGGCGGCGGTAAGGAGCAGATGGATGCTTGACGGCGCCGCCCTGCCCCTCTCCGCGCGCATTGGGCCAAATGCGCTTTTGCAGCTGGTCCCAGTGCTTGACGAGGCCATGGGCAAGGCCGGGCGCATCCGGCTCTTTGAGGCCGCAGGCGTGCCGGACCTGCCTTCGGGCGAGGAGATGATTGACGAGGCCGATGTGATCGCCGTCCACCAGATGCTGCGCCAGACGCGGCCCGATGATTTCGCAACCCTCGCCGCCGCCGCGGGGCGCGGCACGGGGGCCTATATCCTCAACAACCGCATCCCCGAGGCTGCGCAATTCGTGCTGCGCGCCTTGCCACCCAAACTGTCGTCGCGCATCTTGGTGCGCGTCATCGGGAAAAACGCATGGACCTTCATGGGCTCGGGCGAATTTCGCGTGATCCGCGCCTCCCCGCCCGTTCTTGAGGTTTTCGACAACCCGATGGTGCGCGGCGCACACTCTGATGTTCCGCTCTGTCACTGGCACGCGGCGGTCTTTGCCCGGCTCTTCGGGCGGCTCTGCGGGATGGGCCGGGTGCGCGAGACAGCGTGCTGCGCGATGGGCGCGCCCGCCTGCCGGTTCGAGATCACCGAGATTTGAGACAGCCCGAGACGCGGCGCGGGCACATCCCCCGCACCACGTCAGATCTTGCGCCTATTCGACCGTGATCTTGATCACATCGCTCATAATCGGCGGATCATGCGGCACATGGGTCCAATCCCCGAGCAAAAGCTGAAGCGTGTGCGTGCCCGCAGGTAGGTCCTTGGTGACCTGCGTCTGACCACCGCCAAAATGCACGACCGTATCGCTGGCTGGCAGGCCCTGATCCATGTCCAGCGTGGCGGGGTCGGTGTTGATCAGCAGGTGGTGGTGGCCGGTATTGTCCATCTCCACGTTCGCCGGGGCCACGCCCATCCCTTCCAACCCAAAGACAATCGTCACCGGATTGCTCACCGTCGTCCCATCCTCGGGCGACACGATCTAGGCCCGTGCGTCCGCGGGAGCCGCACTGCGATGCCCGTCGGAAAAGACGGGCCCCGCAAGCAACATCCCAGCCGCCAAACTCATCATAAAATGCTTCATCGTAATACTCCTATTTGAGTGGCCACAATTGCCACTGCATTTGAAAATAGGGCTGAAACCGCGCCGGACAATCACCAAGCTGCGCCGCATCGCGGCATGAAGGCCGCCCCAAGCCCCTTCCGGGCACAGCCGAGCCACAAAGAGGAATTTGAGTTTGTGGAGCCGCAAGACCTGTGCCAATCATTCCAGGCACAGCGCCATGTGGCCCTGAACCAGACCACAAGACGACAAGACGACAAAGGCAGATACGTGATGACAAAAGTAGACGTGGCCATTGTCGGCGCGGGCATCATGGGGCTGGCCCATGCCATCCATGCCGCGCGCGCGGGCCTGAGCGTTGCTGTGTTCGACCGCTCCGCCGAGGCGAACGGAGCTTCCGTGCGCAATTTCGGCATGCTCGCCGTGGTCGCGCAGGCGCCAGGGGCACAGCTTGCCTCTGCCCGCCGCGCGTTGGGCCTTTGGCAGGAGATAGCCCTGCAGGCGGGCATTTCGATGCATCGCGCCGGGTGTCTGTTTCTGGCCCGCGCATCGCAGGAAATGCAGGTTCTCGAAGAATGCGCCGCCCTTAACAAGGACAACGGCCACGCGCTCGAGTTGCTGACAAAATCGAAACTGCCAGACTATGCGGACAACCTGAACCATGACGCCCTGCTTGGCGGGCTGTGGAGCCCGGATGCGTGGAAGGTCGATCAGCGTCAGGCCTCGTCCAGAATTGCAGATTGGCTGCGGCGGGAGCATGGCGTCACATTTCACTTCAACGTCTCTGTGCATGGCGTCACCTCTGGCACGGTCGAGACGTCTGCCGGCACGTTCAGAGCCGGGCACACAATCATGTGCGGCGGCGATGAGTTCGGCACACTTTTGCCAGACGCGTTTCGCGCCTCAGGTGTCACACGATGTCAGCTTCAGATGCTGCGAACCCCCGTGCAACCCGAAGGCTGGCGCCTCAAGCCCTTCATTCTGGGCGGCCTGAGCATGACCCGCTATAGCCTTTTTGCCTCCTGCCCCAGCCTTGCTGCGCTGAAAGCCTATCAGGAGGCATATTATGCGGAGCACCTGAAGCATGGCATTCATGTCATCGCCTGCCAGGAAGCCGATGGCAGCATCACGATCGGCGACTCGCATGCCTATGGCGACGCCGCGGATGCCGCACCCTCGAACGAGATCGACCGCCTGATCATGAGTGACCTCGCGGGGATGATCACCCTGCCGGACGCCACAATCGCGGACCGCTGGATCGGGCGCTATGCGCATCTGTTGGGCACGGACGCGCTGACACTGGCGCCCGAGCAGGGCGTGTGCGCCGTTACCATGACCAACGGTCAGGGCATGACACATGCGTTTGCGGTGGCCGAGGGCGTCATCCGTGATCTGGCGGGCTAAGCCCCGCCCTCCCCCACCAGCGCATTCCCTCTCCCGAAATTCCCCCTGTTCCCGTCCGGCGCAAAACGCTTTACCCCTCAGCCATGACACAAGATCAAATCATCCTCTTCGCTCTCTTCGGTGCAGTCTTCGGGTTCCTGCTTTGGGGGCGCTTTCGCTATGATATCGTGGCCTTCAGCGCGCTGATGATCGGCGTGATCTTGGGGGTGGTGCCTACGGACAAGGCGTTTTCCGGCTTCGGTCACCCGGCCACGCTGGTCGTGGCGCTGGTGCTGGTGGTGTCGGCAGGGCTGGTGCGCTCAGGCGCCGTGTTCCTGATCACCCGCACGCTGGTCGATGCCTCACGCGGGCTTGGCGCGCATATCGCGCTGATGGGCGGTATCGGGGGCGTGCTCTCGGCCTTTATGAACAACGTGGCGGCCCTTGCCCTTCTGATGCCAGTGGACGTGCAGACCGCGCGCAAAGCAGGCCGCGCCCCCGGGCTCAGCCTGATGCCGCTCAGCTTCGCCACCATCCTGGGCGGCATGGTGACCCTGATCGGCACGCCACCCAACATCATCATCGCCGCCATCCGCGAAGAGACCTTGGGCGCACCCTTCGCGATGTTCGACTTCGCGCCCGTGGGCGGCGTCACGGCCATCGCCGGGCTGCTCTTTGTGGCTCTGATCGGCTGGCGGCTTATCCCTCAGCGCGAAGATGCCACACTGCGCAGCGCGGACCTCGCGAATTACATCGCCGAACTGACCGTGCCCGCAGGCTCGCCCCATATCGGCAAACGCCTGGCCGAGCTTGAGGAGACCGCCACCAAGACCGACGTGGCAATTCTCGGCCTCATCCGCGACGACAAGCGCCGCTATGGCACCGCCCTCAATACAGACATCAAGGCGGGTGACGCGCTGGTGCTGGAAGCGCAACCCGATGCGCTTGATGAATTCCGCGCCGCGCTATCACTTGATTTCGCAGACGCGCCACGCGAAGAGGCCCTGCGCGCCGAAGGCGACGGGCTGGACCTATTGGAGATCGTGATCCAGCGCGACAGCCGTATCACCGGCAAGACGGCGCAATCCATCGGCCTGCACTGGCGTCAGCGCGCGGTGGTCATGGGCATCTCGCGTGAGGGCCAGCAGATCACCAGCCAGATGCGCAAGACAGTGATCCGGGCGGGGGATATCCTCCTGCTGCTGGTCCCAAAGAACAAGGGTGAGGATATAGCCGATTGGCTGGGCGCGCTCACATTGGCCGACAGGGGCCTCGCTGTGACTCAAAACACCAAGACATGGAGCGCCATTGGTCTCTTCGCCGCTGCCGTGGCCGCCGGCAAGTCCATCCGCGCGATTGCTCGCGAGGAA
>ERZ887942.914-NODE-914-length-22232-cov-21.661451_pt1 | contig 22232 bp, 17 predicted proteins | sample MGYA00521099_ERZ887942 | MGnify/ENA primary metagenome ERZ887942 (study PRJEB32303, sample SAMEA104408605) | aquatic metagenome | biome: Brackish water; feature: Pelagic; material: water | place: Baltic Sea | collected 2014-06-07T06:48:00 | depth 16,251 m ...
AGTTTAATTCATTATCGTTCAGTCAGTTAGGTGAAAAGTTGACGCGAATGGGTGGTATACAGACGGTATCGCAATTGATCTTGTCCAGAAATGGTATGGGTCGGGACCCGAAATCGGGTGGGATTATAGCAATAAAACGGATACGTTCCACTTGAGGATTTACGATGATGGGGAAAATTTGTCGTTTTACTTCAAGCAGGAGTATGAAGTGGCGCCGGAAGTGTTTGCCAGCAGTGAATACGGTCCGAAGAAGGTGCGGGATGGTGGCAATGGTTCGGTCATTCAATCTGAAGCGGAACTGGTGCTCGCGGAGTTGAACCGACTGTGGGCGAAGGACTGGGAAGGTCGGTGGAGTTTTCCCACTACAGGGTGGTGTCTGACGTTCACCCCGCCCTCCTCACGGCCGGATTCCAACAGCAGGCCGGCGATCAGCCCGCAGGGGAAGATGGTGTGGATCGAGGGAGGTTCCTTCACGATGGGGAGCCCGCTTTCTGAGGTTGACCGTAAATCTAACGAAGGCCCGCAGACATCGGTGACGATTAGCGGGGGTTTCTGGATGGGGATTTACGAGGTGACGCAAGCTGAATACCAAGCGGTGATCGGGAGCAACCCGAGTGTTTTCACCGGAGATGTGAACCGGCCGGTGGACCACGTGAATTGGAACGCTGCGATGGTCTACTGTGCGGCGCTGACGACGAGTGAGCGGGCTGCAGGGCGCTGTCCGGCGGACTGGGCATATCGTCTGCCAACGGAGGCGGAGTGGGAGTATGCCTGCCGGGCGGGGACTACGACGCGCTTCAGCCATGGGGATGATCGGGGTGACTCAAACTTGGGGAATTATGCATGGTATTCGCGTAATAGTAGCAGCACGACGCACCCGGTGGGCGAGAAAGCGCCAAATGCCTGGGGACTGTATGATATGCATGGTAATATTTGGGAATGGTGCCAGGACTCATGGGACGGGAGTGCCAACTACCCCGGAGGCAGCACGATTGACCCGCTGGTGACAACAGGCTCCTTCCGCGTGCTGCGCGGCGGCGCCTGGAGCAGCTTCGCCGGCGGTGCGGGCTGTGCCTACCGCGGCTACGGCGAGCGGGGCTTCGCCATCAGCGGCTACGGCGGCTTCCGTGCTGTTCTGGCCCCGGTTCAGCCGTGAGCAGAATGGTTAGCTGCGGAGCGCAGGAGAGAAGCAATGGAGGAAGAACAGAAGGCCGGGGAGCGGTGAAAAAAATTCTGAATTCCAAGCACGGGCCAAGGCCCGGACATGCAACTGAAAATACTCATCATCCCGATCAAGAACATCAGCGAGGCGGAAGCCGGGATGAATTGTCTGGGGATGGTGTTCCTCCTGGAAGGGCATTTACTCGCAGGGAGCGGTGAGGGGTGCGTTTCGAGCTATTGGTGGCGGCAACTGGGTCAACGACCCTGCCTCCCTGCGTTCTGCCGCACAATGGGGTGGGAGGATGCGGTATGATCGTTGATGAACAGTGGGTTATGGCGGGTGTGGAAATTTTTTTTCAAAAAAACCCTCCCGGGTGGCCGTTTTGCCGATCGAAATTCGCATGTATAGGTGATGAGCTTCCCAGCGCAGATACTCATGCGGCAACAAATCCCTGTCCCCCCCGCAGTGAAACAAATCCGAAAAATACGCAAAGTTGTTCCGAAAAGTAGAATAGAGATTTCAGAGATCCTGAGAGCTTTCTTCGGAATATCTCCTCAAAGAATAGAAAGAGATTTTGACGCTCTTGAGTCAAAGGTGAGTCAGTTCAGGTCACTCGAAAGAGAATTTGAACCGGGCCCATGCCCGACTGCGAGAGACTTGGCGGAAACAATTCATCGTCATTTTCTTCTAGGAAAAAAGGTCACTATAAGATCCCAATTGCCTCCTGATTTGATTCTGTTTTCGGCCACTGTGTCGGCTCACCGGATTGCCGAACTCTCCTGCAGTGTCGCAACGGGTAAGGGGCGGCTTTCCGAATTGGCCGGACTTTTTGAGATCCTCGAAAAATCGGGCGAACTTGACGGCAAGGCCCCGGATGTCTTGTTAAGCAATGAGCTTCTTGAACAAATCCACGATTCGGTGTTTCTCGAGATCCTGCGCCGTTACGATCTGAACGAGTATGGGAGAATCTTCGAAGAAGATCGCTCTCTCTATGAAATGCGATTCGAGGCTGGGCGTCGTCTGGTTGATGGCGGCTTGGATCGGTCTCAGTCCGGTGCGGGCGGGGGCTCTGCAAGGCTTTGAATTTCCCGCATGGCCATACGATGAGGTGTCGGTGGGGAAGGGGAAGAATCTAATAGCCACCGGCCTGGCCATCTTTACGGCTCTCGGAGGCACCTTGGTAGGTCTTGTTTTTGGAATCGCGAAGGATGGCCTGATACCCTCCAAATCCGCCGTTTCCGGACCGAATGTCGTGGCCAAGGTTTTTGAGGGCGCGGATTGTGTCCCACGAGAGGCCGCTTTCAAGTTCGACCCAGCCGCCATCGGTCATCACCTTCCCGGTGGGCTGGGAGGAGCCGAGGTGTTGCCAACGGGCGGCATCACCGGCCTCCTGTACGTTCATGCCAAAGTCGATCATGTTGACGAGAATTTGCACGTGTCCCTGGGGTTGCATGCCGCCGCCCATCACGCCGAAGCTCAGCCACGGGCCGGAGTCTTTCATGACAAAGGCGGGGATGATGGTGTGGAAGGGTCGCTTTCCCGGTGCGTAGCAATTTGCGTGGTCTTTTTCGAGCGAGAAGAGCTGGCCGCGATCCTGAAAGACGAAGCCCAGCCCGGGCACCACGACGCCGGATCCCATGCCGCGATAGTTGCTCTGGATGAGCGAGACGATGTTGCCATCGGAATCAGCAGTGGTGAGGTAAATGGTATCTCCCGAGTTGAGTTCGGCCTTTCCGGCCATGAGGCGGCGCGAAGCGCGGGTGGGATCGATCAGTTTGTTGCGCTCGGCGGCATAGCCGGCGGAGAGGAGCCGGGTGAGTGGAACTTTGGTAAATTCGGGGTCAGCGTAGAATTTGGCGCGGTCTTCATAGACGAGCTTTTTGGTCTCCACCATGAGGTGAAGCAGCTCGGGTGAATTGCGGCCCATCGCTTTCAAATCGTGGCTTTCGAGCATTTTGAGCATTTGCAAAGCCGCGATGCCCTGACCGTTTGGCGGGAGTTCGTAAACGTCATAACCGCGGTAGTTGATTGAAACCGGCGTGACCCATTCTGAGCGATGTGCAGCGAGGTCGGTGGCATCGAGAAAGCCGTCGTTTGCGGTGAAGAATTCCGCAATTTCGCTCGCAATTTCTCCGCGATAAAAGCTCTCAAATCCTTCCCTGGCAAGCCGACGATAGGTGCGGGCGAGGTCGGGGTTCTTGAAAATTTCGCCGACTTCGGGCGCACGGCCATTGATTGAAAAAGTCTCGAGAAACGCTCCGGGCTGGTCCTTTAAAACCGGAACCGAGCGACCCCATCCCCGCGCGATGACTTCGCTGAGCGGAAAGCCGTCTTCAGCATAGGAAATGGCCGGGGCGAGAACCCTGGCGATGGGGAGTTTGCCAAACTTTTTGTGAAGCTCGGACCAGCCATCGACTGCCCCGGGGACGGAAATCGGAAGCATGCCAAGAGCGGGAATGTCTTTGCGGTCCAGTGTTTCAAGTTCGGCGAGGAGTTGGTCGTAGCTGAGGTTTTTTGGTGAGCGGCCGCTGGCGTTGAGGCCGTGGAGCGACTTTGATTGGGCGTCCCAGACGAGGGCAAAGAGGTCGCCGCCAATTCCGCAACCAGTCGGCTCCATGAGCCCCAGGGCGGCATTTGCGGCGATGGCGGCATCGACTGCGGAGCCGCCGTCGCGAAGGATTTTCAAGCCAACTTGCGTGGCGAGTGGCTGGCTCGTCGCGACCATGCCGTGCTGTGCGATGACGGGCGAGCGGGTGGCGAAGGGATGTCCGGTCAAGCGATCCATTTGGGCCATGCCGGGGGTTGCAAACAGCCAGATCAAGCTCAGGCAAGCAGAGGAGAGGGAGAGAGTTTTCAAGAGTCGGGGTTGGGGTGAGGCCTGATCCACCACGGCGGTTAAAAACCGATGGCGGGATGGAATGGTGCCTTGATAGCGGGAACTTAGTCGAAGGTGGGGGAACAAGGCAAACCCCACCCGCAACCACGTCAAGATTCTCCATTCATCAATCGGGCGATGATGTTGTGGAGCACCGTTCCGGAGACATCGGTCAGGCGGTGATCACGGCCTCCGGTTCCGACCAGGGTTCGTCCAAATTCACCCGCCCAGACGATGAGGGTTTCATCGAGGAGCCCGCGCTGTTTTAGATCCGCGAGCAGGCCGGCGATGGGCTTATCGGTTTCGGTGCAAAGCTTCCGGTGCCGTTTGTCGTTGTCGCCGTGGGTGTCCCAATTGGAATGGTAGAGTTTCTTTGTGGATTCGCTTGCCCCGGAAGTGGCGATCACTGCGGGCGCATGGGCCTGCATTCGGTAAGCCAATTCGTAGGCTTCGATGCGGGCGGCGAGTTCGGAGTTGGGCGGCAGGGCCTCGAGGTGGCGGGAATTGAATCTGGCGAGAAGGTCGAGTTGCTTTCGCTGGGTTTCGCGGCTGGCGCCCCCCGATGGATTGAGGTTGGCCACCGGATTGCCCGAGGTATTGTTCGAATCTGTGGTGGTGACACCGCGCCCACTGGATGGTCTGTCCGAGGAAGGCCATCGAGGTTGTCGCGACGATGTCGTCGAGGGTATCATAGCGGGCGACTTCGGCATCGGCCGCGATGGTATCAAGAGTCGATCCAGTCAAATTTCATGGTTATGTCACAATGAAATAAAAATGATTAATCTTTTTCCGGATTGGGTCTTCCTCCCTTGCTCTATCGCCTTCCTTGCGAAACAATAGTCGGCCATGTCTCTCCAAGAACCATCTCCTTCTGCTACGACCCACCCCATTCCCCAGGAAGCATTCGACTGGTATGACGAATACGCTCATGGCGTGATCGATCGCCGAACCTTTATGGCGCGATTGGGCACGCTGACCACCGCGACCCTGACGATGGGGATGCTCCTGCCGGTGCTCATGCCGGACTACGAGGCCGCCGAGCAGGTTTCCTTTAATGATGAGTCGATCAAGGCCAGCTATCTCACCTTTCCCTCACCGAAGGGTCACGGGGAAGGGCGGGGTTATTTCGTCACTCCTGTTCCTTTGGAAGGAAAGGCGCCGGTGGTGCTGGTCATTCACGAGAACCGCGGGCTCAACCCCTACATCAAGGATGTGGCCCGGCGTCTCGCGAAGGCCGGGTTTATCGCCTTTGCTCCCGATGCCCTTCATCCGGCCGGAGGTTATCCCGGCAACGATGACGAGGGCCGGGCGATGCAGGGGAAATTGGATCGGGCAAAAATCGAGCAGGACTTCATCGCCGCTGCCGAATTTCTCAAAGCCCATGAGCTGAGCAGCGGCAAGCTCGGGGCGGTGGGCTTTTGTTTCGGCGGCTACATCGTCAACATGCTGGCTGCGACACTCCCTGAAAGTCTGAATGCGGGAGTTCCTTTTTACGGGACCCCGGCGGCCAAGGAACTCCGTAAAAACGTCAAGGGACAGCTTCTCGTTCAACTCGCCGAACTGGACAAGCGCGTGAATGGAAGCTGGCCTGAATATGAGGCTGACTTGAAGGCGAATGGCGCGAACTACACCATGCATCTCTATTCCAAGGCAAATCACGGGTTCCATAACGATTCGACCGGGCGTTATGATGAGGAGAACGCCGAACTCGCCTGGAAGAGAACCCTCGCGTTCTTCAAATCGAATCTTTCCTAGAAAGACGACGGACGCTTGTCTTCTGAAGTGGGAAGGTCTTTCGGGGTGTGAGGAATCTAGTCGTCTTCATCATCGATGTCCCGGCGGTAGGCGGTGATTTCGCCGTCGCCGTGATAGATGAGGAGGATGGCGTCCTCTGAGGCGACGGCCCTGAAGAGGTTCATCATGAGGACCTCCTGACCGGGCCAGGGGTAGACGAAAAAGAGGTCGACCTCGTGGGGGTCGAGTCCGTCGTAAATGGGGGTGGTGTCGATCGATTCTCCCCGCGAGGTGGTGGCTTCGGGGGCGAGGAGATCCTTTCCGCCGACGCCTTCGCATTCTTCGTAGCCTTCGGGGAGGTAGCTGGTGCAGAGAATTTCGACCGTGATTTTTAGATCGTCGGCGAGTTGGGTGGCGAGGTCGGCGAGTCCGGGTTCGATCTCGATGCCGTAGGCCTCGTAGCCGATGAGGGAGGCCATGCAGGTGGCGACGCCAAATCCACAACCCCATTCGCAGAAGACTTCGCCGAGGATGTGGCCGTCCTCCTTAAGGGAGACCATGGCAGCGTAGACGACGGCGGGATCGCTGGGGAGGTAGCGCGGATAGCGGCGGCCGAGGCCTGCGTCAAAGAAGTCGTCGCAGCGACGGTCGGCCTCGGCAAGCATCGTGGAGATATCCTGCGGAATAGTGTCGGGCTTGAGGCGGAGGGTGAGTTGTTCGAGAGGCACGGCGATGGGTGGATTGAGTTGAGGGCAACGCCGTCGCGCCACTGAACATTTCCCCGGCCAGGAGGTCCATGAGTTTCTCGATCTTTGTGGACTTGAGTTTGTTGATTTTGGTGAGGACGGGGCCGAAAGGGGATCCCGGTCTGAGCGAACATTGATTGACTGCTACCGGGTTTTGGATCGACTGAGGAAGGGGCGGGAGTTGACGATCTGGAGGATGAGGTCGCGGGTCGAGTAGTTGTTTTTTTGAAGGTGGGCGACGATCTGGTTAATGGTGACTTCGTCGTAGTATTCGAGGCCGCGGCCGGTGGCGTAGCTGATGAGCTTGCGGGTCATGTTGGCGGCGAATTTATCCTTGCCGGCCATGAGGAGGGTTTTGAGTTCTTGCGGGGTGTCGAAGGTGATGTCGCCGGGGAGGGTGGCGGAGGAGTCGATGGGTTTTCCGTTGGCGTCCTTGGTGCGCCAGCGGCCGATGGCGTCGAAGTTTTCGAGTCCGAAGCCAAGAGGGTCGATGCGGGCATGGCAGCTGGCGCATTGTTTGGCTTTGCGGTGGCGGTCGAGTTGCTGGCGGAAGGTGAGGCCCTCGGCCTTGGTGTCGTCGGCGGGGAGGTCGCCGGCGTCGGGTGGGGGTGGGGGCGCGGGGTCGCCGAGCATGGCGTCGAGGATCCAGACGCCGCGATGAACGGGGCTGGTGCGGAGGGGAAGGGAGGTGGAGGTGAGAATGCTGCCCATGCCGAGGACGCCGCCACGGTTTTTGTTTTGAAGGGAGACTTTGCGAAGTTGGCTTCCGGTGACGGATTCTTTGAGGCCGTAGTGTCGGGCGAGGGTGGCATTGGCGAAGGTGTAGTCGCTGTCGATGAGATCGGTGAGGGGGCGGTTTTGGCGGATGAGATGGTTGAAGAACTCAATGCTTTCGAAATACATGGAGCGGCGGAGTTCGGGAGTGAAGGTGGGAAAGCGTTTGGGGTCGGGGTCGGCTTGCTCGATCATTTTGTCGAACTCGAGCCATCGTCCGGCGAAGTGTCGGGCGAGGGCGTTGAACTTCGGGCTGGCGATCATGCGGAAGGTTTGTGCCCGGAGGACCTTGGGATCGCGAAGCCTGCCTTCGTCGGCGAGTTTGAAGAGTTCGCGATCGGGCATGGAGGACCAGAGGAAGTAGGAAAGGCGGGTGGCGATTTCAAAATCGTTGAGCGGCCATTCGTCTTTACCGGCTTCATCGTGCTCGGCGCGGAAGAGGAAGCGGGGATTGATGAGGAGGGCGGTGAGGGGGGCGCGGAGGGATTGTTCGAAGTCTTTGCCGGCCTGTTGGCCTTTGGCGAAGGCGTTGAGAAGAGGGGCGAGGTCTTCGGCGTTGACGCGGCGGCGATAGGCGAGGGTGGCGTGGTAGGTGAGGACTTTTTCGGCGGTGGCTTTGGCCTCCTGCGGAGACCCGGGGATGGAAAAGATGGCTTTGCTTTTGAGAGAGGGGTCGGCGTAAACGGCGGAGACGACCTTCTTGGCGGCGGCGAGGTATTTTTCGAGGAGGGTCGGGGTGGAGAAAAGGGCGTCGGCCATGTTGTCGAAGCCTTCGCCGCCCGCGCCATCGGCGGGGAAGTCTTTTGAGGGGTCGAATTTGACGCCGAAGAGGTCGCGGACGGTGTAGTGGTATTCGTTGCGGTTGAGGCGGCGGAGGGTGACGCGGCCGGCGCGTTGGGGAACGTTGCCGGATTTGACGCGGTCGACCACTTTTGAGAGCTCTTTCACCAGGGTTTGGCGCTCGGCATCGGTGGGGAGAACGTCCTCATCGTCGGGGGGCATTTCCTCGTGTGTGACCTGATCGATGACGTTTTCGAGGAGGTGGAATTTTTTGAAGGCCGCATCGAGGCTATCGATGTCGTGCAGGGTAATGCCGCCTTTTTGCTTCTTGGGGCCGTGGCAGGAGATGCAGTGCTTTTCCAGAATGGGTTTGATCTTGTTCGAGAAATCATCGGCAAAGGAAGGGGCGATGAAGATCAGGAAGATCAGAAGGGCGGAAAGAGGAGGCATTTTGGGCGGATACGTTTTGAAATCCGTGGATGTATCAAAAGAGATGCGGCTTGGCGGGGAGGGTGGATTTGGTAGCTTTGGCGCTTATGAAGAAACGATCTGTGGTGGCTTTGTCCTGCCTTCTTTTATCCGGTGTTGCTGCGGCGAAGCAGCCCAATGTTTTGATCCTTTACGCGGATGATTTGGGCTTTGGTGACCTCGGGTGCTACCATGGGAACAGCAAGATCCCGACGCCGAATTTGAATCAGCTCGCGAAGGAATCGGTGCGCTTTACGGATGGTCATTCTTCCTCGGGGATCTGTACTCCATCGCGTTTTGCAATGCTCACGGGGAGGCACCATTGGCGGGATTTTCATGGGATCGTAAATGCTTTTGGCGATTCTGTTTTTAAACCCGAGCGACTGACTCTTCCCGAGATGCTCAAGGAAAAGGGTTATGCCACGGCGGCAATCGGGAAATGGCATCTGGGATGGAACTGGGATGCCATTCGGAAGAAGGAAGTGAAAGCCACCGAAGTCGTGGATGGAAAACGAAAAAAACAGCAGTTGGGGCCGGATGCTTTCGATTGGAGCAAGTCGATTCCGAATGGTCCGCTTGCGCATGGCTTTGATTATTACTTTGGCGACAGCGTGATCAATTTTCCGCCCTATTGCTGGATTGAGAATGACAAGGTGGTGAAAGCACCGGACACCATCATGAAGACCAGCAAGTGGAAGCCGATCAAGGAGGGAAACTGGGAGTGTCGCCCCGGGCCCATGACTTCGGATTGGAATCCTTACGACAACATTCCCACCACCACAAAAAAGGGAGTGGATTATATCAAGGCACAAGCCAGGACGGACGAGCCCTTCTTTCTCTATTTTGCCTATCCTGCTCCGCATGCCCCCATCATTCCGAACGACAAGTTCGACGGAAAATCAAAGGCGGGGCCTTACGGGGATTTTGTCTACGAGACGGATGATTCCATCGGTCAACTTTTGAAAGCGCTGAAAGACTCGGGCCAGGCTGAAAATACCATCGTGATTTTCTCGGCGGACAATGGACCCGAGCACTACGCGTATGCGCGTGATGCCAAATTCGATCACTGGTCGGCCCATCCTTTCCGGGGATTGAAGCGCGACATTTACGAAGGCGGCCATCACGTCCCTTTCATGATCAAGTATCCCGGCGTGGCGAAGCCGGGGACGGTCAATGAGGCCCTCGTTTCCCAGATCGACATCATGGCGACGCTGGCTTCGGTGGTGGGTTACGAGCTTCCGGCGAAGAATGCCGCCGAAGATTCACATGATCTTTTACCTTTGCTCAAAGGCGGGGTGAAGTCGGTGCGGACGAGCCACGTTCATAATACCTACGAGGGTTCCTGGGCGTTTCGCGAAGGTGATTGGGTCCTCGTTGTTGGCAAAAGCGGCTATCGTTCGCGGGTTGGGAAGGGCTGGGAAAAAAAGCACGGTTACACCGGGCCCGAAAGCAAGGAGCCGAAGCTTTTTAATCTCAAGGAAGACATCGGGCAGCGCAACGACGTCGCGGCCAAGCATCCGGAGAAGGTCAAGTCGCTGACGGCCTTGTTGCAGAAAATCCGGGAGCAGGGTCACTCGGCTCCGCGTCTTGCGAAGTGATCTTTCCTAGCCTTTGTCGTCGAGGTATTTCCAGTTCCCCTTGAAACGGCGGAACCGGGAATGCTCGCGGAGTTGCTGGGCCTCGCCGTCCCAGAAGTAGTCGGCAATGAATTCGACCTTGCCGCGTTTGTCTTCCTTTTGGCCTTTGGAAGTCGAAACGATGGTGAGGAATTTCCAATCGGTATGGTGGATCGTTTCCTCAAGATCCCGACGAAGAGAAGGGCTCCGGGAATCGGGGTGAGTGGTTTCGACGAGGTAGTCCGGAAGTCGAAAAAAGAAGGCGCTGAATCGGGACCGCATGAGCGCTTCGGCGGTCTCGGGAAGGGCCTTGTTTTGATGAAAGCGGAGGCAGCAATCCTGATAGCTCTTCGTGCTTTTACAGGGGCAAAGCGAAATGTGGCGCTCCTTGGGGATTTTTTCGAAAGCCTCGGACATGCGAGAGTCATAGAAGGAGTTCGCATGATTGCAATGCGCGGCTTGAGTGAGTCACCGGCATCACAATTGACCACGCGAACGCCCTGACTTAGAGTTGCTTAGGAGGACTCTTTTATTGACGGATGTAAACATGCTGTTTAGGAATTTTGGTGGTCTGGACTTAATTTCGAAGGTCCTTGAGCCAGATCGCTCCTGATTGGACGTATCGACACAAATGTGCGTCCACAACCCTGCCATAGGGAGTAAAGAATCCGCAACCTCCATCCCCAGGGGATCTCCTCCACTGGAATTCAGCAAGATATGAAGAATATTAGAAAAAACTCCACCATTGCCTCATTCATCCTCTCTTCTCTTCTTGGTGGCGCACAGGCACAGGAACTGGCCCCTGATGACGCCGCGATTGCTGGCAACTTGGGTGCGTGGTTCAGGGACGCGGCGAATACCTTTGATGGAGAGACCGGTATCTGGGCCGATTCCAGTGGTAACGACAACCACGCCGAACCAGTCGGCGAGGTCAATGTCGGTGGCCCGATCACTTTCATCGGGCCGACTCTTGGGATGATCTCGGGCGGGGCTTTCTCTGGTGAAGACGTGGCGGCGGTGCATTTCGCAAACGATTTTGATGACCTGCTGATCGCCGCAGACCTCAACGGGGACGCCGGTTTGACCGACTTGACGATCTTTGTCGTCTACAATGCCAACTTCCTCGCTGCCAACCCAAACCTCACCCGGGCAGTTGGCTTCGGTTCCATCTCTGCGACTCAGGCGAATGCAGGCAATCACTTTAATTTGGCGGGCGACCCCTCGATTCGTAAGGACAACGGGCAGCTGGGATCCGGCACCTATAGCGAAATTTTTCCGGGAGAGACAACCATCATCCGGACAGCCCGGATGTCGACGACGGCTGTCGATGAGTGGTTCAATACCGAAGGCACCATGGAGAAGGTGCTAAACCTCACCGGAGTCTCTTACACGACGAGCAGCGACGACTTCTTCCTAGGCGATCTGCGCTGCGGGGCCACCTCTACACCGGGTTTCCCCGCCACCGCACGGGCGGACTTCGATATCATCCAAACGATCGTCTACACAACCGCTCTCACCGATGAACAAATCGCCGGGGTCAACGAATGGCTCGGCAACAACATCGGAAGTGCCGCACCCGGTGGTGGACTGGCGATCACCGGGATCGAGTTCGATGCCACTGCGGGTTCCGCAACGGTCACCTGGACATCCAAACCGGGACGAACCTATTCCGTGGACGTTTCCAGTGACCTCGAAATCTGGGAAGAATTGGAAGACGGAATCGATTCGGAAGGTGAGATGACCTCCTACACCGAGATGGAATTGGGGAGCACGACACCACGGTTTTACCGGGTTCGGGAGCTCTAAATTCAAACATTTCCGAGTCTCACCATCTACAAAATCTTATGAAAAAGCACTCTACAACTTTCCTCCTCGCTCTCGGCACTTCCGCCTCCACCGCCGCGAGCCTTGCTCCAAATGATCCATCGATCAGTGGTTCGCCCGGGCTTTGGCTCACTGTCGGCATCAGCGATTTTCCATCATTATGATTCAAAAAATCTGCGCAGCGATCATCGGGATCGCTTGCTCCATCACGGGGTTTCAATTCGTAGGAGCAGCCGAACTTCCGCCTGATGACCCTGGTATCGCCAGCGACCTTGTTCTCTGGTTGCGCGATGCGGATATTGACTACGACGCTGGCGCGGGGCAGTGGACGGATTCCTCTGGAAATGGCAATGATGCCGTTGGCATCGGCACCGTCGGGAGTGTCGTTTGGTCCACCCCGAGCCTTGGGGCCATCGCCGGCGGAACGCTCACGCCGGGCGAGCTCGATAGCGTGCGCTTCAGCGGCGCTGCCGATGACATGCTCGCCGCCACCGGGCTCAATGGCGGCAGTGGCCTTTCCGGGTTGACCATCATTGCGGTCTGCGCGGTTTCGAGCCGGGAAAACCTAACGAGGCCGGTCGGCTTCGGTTCCATCGCCGCCGCACAAGCAAACGCCGGCAACCACTTCAACCTTGCCTGCGATCCTTCGATCCGCAAAGATAACGGACAAATTGGCTCTGGCAATTACAGCGCCGCAATTCCGCTCGACACGCCGTTTATCCGGAGTGCACGAATGGATGCCGGCGGTGTTGATGAGTGGTTCAATACCGACGGGACGCCCAATGCGGTCCTCACCAATGCCGGGGCGGCCTTCACCACGAGCACCGACACTTTCTACCTCGGAGACGTCCGTGCCGGAGCCTCTGCGGTGCCGGGCTTCGGCGGCACCAGTACGGCGGAGATTGAGATCATCGAAGTCATCGTATACAAGTCGGCCCTGTCCGACGCCCAAATCGCCGACATCAACGAGTGGCTCGTCGCCAACCTCGGCGGCGTTCCGGCCCCAAGGGTTAATCGTTTCACTGCGACGCCGGGTCTGATCGCCCCCGGTGAATCGAGCACTCTGGATTGGGACGTCGAACGAGCCGACACGGTGAGCATCAGCCCTACCGTCGGGAACGTGGCCCTGATCGGGAACGCCAGCGTCTCGCCGGCCACGACGACGACCTACACGCTCACCGCAAGCGGCGCCGGGGGCATGACCACCGACGAGATTACGATCAACGTGGGTGTCGCGACCGAAAAACCGGTCATCAGCGAGATCGTCGCCATCAACAACAACACCCTGGACGACGAGGACGGCGACAGCTCCGACTGGATCGAAATTCACAACCCCACCGCTTTCAACCTTGATCTCGGCGGCTATCATCTCACCGATGACCTGCTCACTCCGGCTCGTTGGCAATTTCCCGCCGCCACGGTCCTCGCGGCTGGCGAGCGCTTGGTCATCTTTGCCTCCGGGAAAGATCGCGCGATTGACGGTTCGGAACTTCACACCAATTTCAAGCTCAGCAGCAGCGGCGAAGATTTGCGGCTCTACGCCCCCGACGGAGCCACCTTGGTCTCCCAACTTTTCTACCCGGCGCAGATTTCGGACATCGGCTATGGGATTGATGAAAGCAATTCGATCCGCTTCATCTCCCCGACTCCGGGCGCATCCAACGGCACTGGCTTTGACGGCAAAGTCGAAGATACAAAATTCAGCATCGATCGTGGCTTCTTCGATAGCCCCCGGAGCATCGCCATCACCACGGCAACTCCGGGCGCCGAGATTCGCTATACCACCGACGGGAGCGAACCCACGGTGGGCAACGGCACGATTTACAGTGCTCCGGTTGCCGTTGCGACCACCACGACGCTTCGCGCTGCCGCTTTCAAGTCCGGCCTGCTGCCGACCAACGTCGATACGCACACCTATCTCTTCCTCGACGACGTCATCCGGCAACCGGCCAACCCGATCGGCGCACCGACAACTTGGGGGAATCGCGTCGCCGACTACGCCATGGATCCGGATGTTGTCGATGACCCCGCTTATCGCGATGAAATCATTGAAGGGCTAAAGAGCATCCGCACGCTCTCGATCGTGGTTCCCAACGACGAGTTTTTTAACAACCCGCGCGGCATTTATGCCAATCCCCAGAATGACGGCCGCGCCTGGGAACGCGAGGTGTCGTTTGAATTTCTCCATCCGGATGACGCAACCCAGGACCACCAAAGCAACGGCGGGATCCGCATTCATGGCAACGGTTCACGGAGTGCCGGCGGTCAACCAAAACACGGATTCCGGGTCGAGTTCCGCAGTGAATACGGCAGCAAAAATCTCAACTACAAACTGTTCCCCGATACCAATGTCGATGAGTTCGACAGCATCATCCTGCGCGGCCAAAACGCGCACGGTTGGACCCGCTCATCCCAGATCAGCAATAGCGTGGGGACCTCCGAGCGCGAGCAGTCCCAGTATATCCGCGACTCCTTCGCGCGCGACATCATGAAGGACATGGGCCGGACCTCCGGCGAATCGACCTTCGTCCACCTTTATATCAACGGCCTTTACTGGGGACTTTACAACCCGGTCGAGTATCCCCGCGCGGCCTACGGGGCATCGCACTTCGGCGGCGTGGAGGAGGATTACGATTCCATCAATCGCCGCACCGTTACGACCAAAATCATCGACGGCACCTTCGACGCCTGGAACGAGATGCAGGCGCTCGCAAATTCCGGACTCACGACTCAGGAAAAGTACGAGGAAATGGAGAGGCACATGAACATCGACAACCTCATCGACTACATGCTTATGCATCAATACATGGGCAGTCGTGACGGCCCCGAGGTCTTCAATTCCAACAACATGCGCGCGATCCGAAAGTCCCGCGGAGACGGCCTCACGACCTGGATCGGGATGCCGTGGGACATGGAGGCCAGCATGTTTGAAATCAATGTCACCCGAAACGTGAATCCCGATGACCCGAACACCCTTGTTCGCGTTTACAACAAGCTGCGAGAGAACCCGGAATTCCGCCTGCGCTACGCCGACCATGTGCACCAGCACTGTTTCAATGGCGGCACGCTGACGCCGGAGCGAGTGGAGGGGATTTGGGAAACCCGTGCGGAGGAAATCTACAACGCGATCATTGGTGAATCCGCCCGCTGGGGTGACTACCGGAGAGCGAACCTGCCCTTCACCCGTGATGCCGAATGGCAGGACGAGCGGAACCGATTACTCACTACTTATTTTCCAACCCGGAGCGATTTTGTCGTCGATCTTCTGCGTGATAATGATCTCTACCCTTCAACGGATGCTCCTGTTTTCAGTCAACACGGAGGAGTTGTTCCGGCTGATTTCGTATTGATGATGAGTGCCACGGAAGGTGACATTCACTACACCACCGATGGCTCGGATCCGAGATTGTCGGGTGGGGCGATCAACCCCAGTGCGGGCATGCTCAGTGGCGGGTCGGAGTTGAACAGGCTGATTGCGCTCGAGTCGACCGGCTGGCGCTACCTTGACACCGGGAGCGATCCCGGCGGCAGCGACGTTGTGGTGGATCATCCCTCATACGGGGTCAGCAATTGGAAACATCCGGACTTTCTCGATGCTTCGTGGGAGGTCGGTCAAGCCATGCTGGGGTATGGCGGGATCACCGGCGGGACGATCAATGAGTCGGTCGACTTCGGCGGGGTCAACTCGGACCGGCATCCCACGACCCATTTTCGAAAGCACTTCAATGTCACCGGGGCCACTTCCTACCGGGAGCTCAGAATCGACCTCCGGCGTGATGATGGCGCGATCCTCTATCTGAATGGTCGCGAGATTGTCCGGAGCAACCTGCCGGAGGGTGTGGTGGGATTCGAAACCCTCTCCACATCAAGTGTGGGTGGCTCGCGTGAGAGCGAGCCGAACCTGTTCACGCACGTGCTCTCACCGGGTGAACTTATCGAAGGCGACAATGTGTTGGCGATTGAAGTGCATCAGTCCTCACCGGGCAGCAGCGATCTGGCCATCGATGTCCAACTCGATGGACTCGCCATAACCGAGAGCGGGGGCCTCGTTCTGAACCAGTCCACGCTGGTGCGGGCCCGGACCTTGCTGAACGGCGAGTGGTCGGCACTCACGGAAGCGACCTTCTTGTCCGGCACGCTGGCTTCTTCGAGCAATCTTGTCGTCTCAGAGATCATGTATCACCCCGTCGGGGAGGGTGCTGAGTTCCTCGAACTCGCCAACCTATCCGACGGTCCCGTCGATCTCAGCGGAGTCCATTTTGGCAACGGAATCGACTTCACCATCCCAACCGGGACGAGCCTTCCCGCCGGGGGATTTTTCCTGATCACTGATTTTGAGAACGGGACTGCACTGGCCAACGGGGGCGAGTTGATCACCCTTCTTGCTGCTGACGGTTCGATTATCGAAAGTTTCCGCTATCGCGACGATTCTCCATGGCCGAAGAGCCCGGACGGATTCGGGGCGAGCCTCACCCGGATCCTTCCGCCAGGTCCCCCCTCCGATCCGGCGAGTTGGCGCTCAAGCGTCGCTACCGGTGGGTCTCCTTCGGCAGAAGATTCGGTGCCATTCACCGGCGATCCCGAGGCCGACCTTGATCTCGATGGCATCACCGCACTGCTCGAGCACGCCTACGGCACGAGTGATGCCGTGCCCAATTTTGGTGAAGACTTCTTCACGATCAATCTGGACGGGACTCTGAACCTGTCCCTGCAAGAGAACCTCGCCGCCGACGACATCGAGTGGATTTTTGAGCACTCTTCAGACCTCCTGACCTGGCAGGCCGCCGCAGATCAGCTCATTTTCATCAGCACCACCGACAATGGAGATGGCACCGCGAGACTCCAATTCTCCAGCGCAGAAAGTATTACCGCGCGACAATTCTGGCGGGCCCGCGCCAGGAAGCACTAGCGCTTTGTGGAAGCGATGACCTCAATTGTTTCGTTCTGAGTTTCAAAGCCACATTCCAAACCGTGTGAGAAGATCGACCCAGCGATCACTCCTGCAATCGTTGCCTCTGCGCCGTGCCAGCACCCCCTCAGCGCCTAGTTCACCGGCCGCACCCGGCAGAAAGCCCTTCTTCGCAGCCCGGCGCCCGGCATCTTCATCAACAAATACGGTCTCGGCACCACCCGACTCGATCGCATCATCGACCTCGAGCCAGTGACCCGCCTCGAGATCCGCCCTATACTTGAGGATGTAGGTATCGAACGGCTGGGACTTCCAGGTCAGGGAGATGGAATCGTTCTCCAGGTGGAGAGAAGTGATCTCCGGGATGGGGACATCTTCGATGTTTTCGGTGACCTATTACTTCCGCCGGGAATTTCAGGTGCCGGATTCCTTGCCGTTGCCGGATCCCTCGATGCAATTGCGATTCGAGATCAAGGTTGATGATGGCGCAGTCGTTTATGTGAACGGTAAAGAGCTCTTCCGCGTGAGAATGCCCGATGGCCCCATCGATGGAGATACCGAGGGTGCCGAGTTCTGATGTCAGCTTCGACATGTCAGTCCAACCCGAAACGGCGCGATCCACCCCACTCACGGAGCAACTCTTAACCGAGGTTCAGAAACAAAAGAGGGGCGCGCCGGATCAAAAGGCCCGCACTTGAGTGATCGAAGGCGGCCAACTGATGGGGGTGATGGCGCGATTCAGGATTTGAAATTCAAGCACCGATGACCCCGTTCAGAAGAAAAAAAAAGATTTAAACTTTTTGAATCCAGAACCAGCGATCCGGCGAAGACCTTGTTGTAGGCCCTGATGGGCCCAAAAAAACCAAATCCATTCCAAGAACTAAAATTATGAAAGCAATTGCTACCTCCATCCTCCTCGGATTCTTCGCCCTCGTTCCGACTGCCTCGGCAGATCATCACAAGGAAGCGAAGAAGGACATCGTTGATACCGCCGTCGCCGCCGGTTCCTTCAAGACTCTTGCCGCTGCCCTCGGCGCTGCCGACCTTGTCGAAACCATGAAGGGCAAGGGTCCTTTCACCGTCTTCGCTCCCACCGATGAGGCTTTCGCCAAGCTCCCCAAAGGAACTGTCGAAACCCTCCTCAAGCCTGAGAACAAGGACAAGCTGGTTGCGATTTTGACCTACCACGTCGTCTCCGGTAAGGTGATGGCCAAGACTGCGGTCACTCTTGATAAGGCGACGGCTTTGAACAAGAAGGACATCGCCCTCGCCGTGAAGGACAAGGCGCTCACCCTGAATGGCTCAGCCAAGGTCATCAAAGCGGATATCGTATGTTCCAACGGCGTGATCCACGTGATCGACACCGTGATCCTTCCTCCGTCCAAGTAATCGGAAAGTTTCTCCATCCCGGATTCCAGAGATGGGATCCGGGATGGACACTTTCTCACCCGGGCCTTAGAGTCACGCCGTAAGTGACAGATCGACGGCAAGATGCTTCAGACGATATGGTCCTCCTTAAGGTGGCTCAGGGTGATGAACGTGCCATGGAACAGTGCATCAGCAAATACGGCCCTCTCGTTTGGTCCATTGCGAAGCGCCATGTGCAGGATCACTCAGCGGCGGAAGACATTGTTCAAGAAACCTTCACCGACCTTTGGAGATCGGCCAAACGCTACAATCCCGACATTGCGACCGAGTCCACCTTCGTGGGGCTTTTGGCCAGACGTCGCGCCATCGATTTCGCCCGCAAGGAAGGTCGTCGTCCCCAACTGGAGCCTATGCCCGAAGCGGAAGCGCTTCCCCAGGCCGCGATTGAATCCTCGGCCGCTCTTCGTTGTGAGAGCGAGGATGTCCGCGCCGCACTCAAGGAACTCCCACAGGAGACCCAACAAATTTTTCACCTCCACTTTGACGAGGGAATGACCCATCCCGAGATTGTTAAGAAAACCGGCCTTCCCCTCGGCACCGTAAAGACACGGCTGAGGCGTGGTTTGATCGACCTTAGAAACAGACTAAGCATCCTTGATCGTGGCCAACCATCCTCCTCCGCCACCCCATGAACGACCACGATATCTTAGACCGGTTCGAAGAACTCGAAGCTGGGCGTATCCTCGGTGATCTTGATTCCGATGAGATCAAGGAATGGGAAAAGCTTTCCGCGGACCCGCGTTGCAAGACCGACCTCTCACTTGAATTGACGGCAGCGGCTCTCGACGCGGAGTTTCTCGGGAACCAGCACGCCGGGCTCCCCGAAGAACTCCTCAAGAGCCTCCATGAGGGAATGGCAGAATTTGTTTCGCCTCATCCAGAAAAGGAGGTCGTAATCCGTCCGGCGGCATGGCAGGGGCTCCTGGCCTCTCCAAAAACCGGATGGGCGATCGCGGCGCTCTTTGCGGTTCTCCTTGCCGCCAGATCTTTCGTTGAAAAAACTCCCGCCGGTTTGGAAAATCCTGTGGTCACGGCTCCGGACAAACTTTCTCCCCTCGAAGCTCGTGACTCGTTGATTTCCGAAGCCGGTGACTTGATCAAGTCCAAGTTCGGCGGCACGGAAGATTTTAAGCAAATGTCCGGAACCGTGGTCTGGAGTGACGAACTTCAGGAAGGTTACATGAGCCTCACGAATCTTCCGGCCAATGATCCTGACGCCAACCAGTATCAGCTCTGGATCGTCGATCCCGACCGGGATGAGAAGCCCGTCGATGGCGGCGTTTTTGATATCTCTGCAAGCGATGGCACCGCGATCATCCCGATCCGCAATCCCCTCGTGGTGACCAGGCCCCAGGCCTTTGTGATCACGCTGGAACAACCCGGAGGGGTCGTGGTTTCGAAGCAGGAGGTCGTGGTGGCCCTCGCCAAGACTTCCTGATTCGAAAGGTCGTTTCGCTCAGCCCGACCCAAGGAGCGATCACGCCCCAGAGCTTCTTGCCGGACGCGTCCGCAGAGACCGCGCCCACTTTTTTTGCTTAACCGTACGGGGCAGGGATAAAAAACCAGATCTTCTGAATCCAGTTTTCCGATTGGGGCGAATACTCAAATGAAAACCCAATCAAGCAACTTCCATGAACCCATTTATCATCAATAATCACCGCCTTCCGGGAATCCGGGGTTTCATCAAGCGGAACCCCATGTTTCGTCCGGTGGAGACAAAAACCGCGCGCTCATCATCCGAAGTCATCGCCCTGGCGAACGGGGCATTTCGGAGCGGACGCTTGCGTGCCGGAGATCGGTTCCCAAGCCCGGACGAGATTTCAAAACTCACCGGGGCATCGGTCGCCGAGAGTCTGGACGCTGCCACGAGCCTCCTTAAGGCTGGATCGATTCGGCAGCTCCCGTCTGGACGACTTTCGATTCGCCGGCAACGGCTTTGCTAATCAGGTTCCCCGCAAGACGGCCGATGGCGATCACGCCGTGGTGGGGGCAGGCTCTTGAAACCAGGGAGCTGCATGAGTGGCTCTTTGAGCAAAGCCGGGGTGGAAAGGAGTAAGGTTTCGGGCTTCCGCCCGCCCCGGTGATGCAATTTCTTTTCGTCTTAAAAGAATAAAAAGAGGGGGGAAACACGGTCGAATTCTTTTAGGGAGACTTTCTTGGCGGGGGTCATCAACCGCGAATCCGGCGCACCTCACAGGGACTCTGGAGCGAGATCTCTTGTGAAGCGGCCTTGCTATTCGCGGTCTCGCTTTTAAGAACTGTTCCCAGATGACCTTTTCCGAACTCGGCCTCTCTTCCGCTCTTGTAGAGGCCTGCGGATTTGCCAAGCCAACTCCGATTCAGAAGGAGGCAATTCGTCCGGTGATCGAGGGACGGGATGTTCTGGGGATTGCCAGGACGGGTTCCGGGAAGACGGCAGGTTATGTTCTGCCAATCCTCCAGCGGCTGCAGGATACTCCGGTTTCCGAGCACCGTGAGCCCGTCGTTCTCGTTTTGGTGCCGACCCGGGAGCTTGCCGATCAGGTCAGTCATGTCGTGAAAAAATATCTCTCGGCCCTGGGATCGAGCCTGCGGTGTTGTGCGGTCTTTGGCGGGGTATCGATCAATCCGCAGATGCAGGCACTCGGGAAGGTTGATCTGCTGGTGGCAACGCCCGGTCGTCTCCTGGACCTGGTGAGAAAAAATGCGGTGCGCCTTTCGTCGGTCAAAACTCTTGTGCTGGATGAAGCGGATAAGATGTTGAATCTGGGATTCAGGGAGGAGATTGATCAGGTTCTCGCATGCCTGCCTCAGGGGGAAGGGCGCCAGACCTTGCTTTTTTCGGCGACCGCCAGTCCTGACCTGGCCTGCCAATTGCGTGATCCGGTGATCGTGGAGATTGCGGAAGAAGAGCAGGAGGGGCCGCTCATTCGTCAAGTTGCCTATGCCGTTTCGGAAGAGAGAAAAGGACCTCTCTTGCGCTACCTCATCAAGCATGGAGATCTGCAACAGGTTCTCGTTTTTGTTTCGTCGACCCTGGCGGCGGACCGCGTGCTGAACAAACTCTCGAAGAATGGCATCTCCGCCGGGGTGATTCATTCGAAGGTGAGTCAAGGAGCACGGAGGGAATCTTTGGAGAACTTCAAGACCGGGGAAATCCGGGTGTTGGTGGCGACTGATCTCCTTTCGCGAGGCATCGACATTCAGGAACTTCCTTGTGTCATCAACTATGAATTACCCCGTTCGCCGAAGGACTACATCCACCGGATTGGACGCACCGGGCGGGCCGACTCTCCCGGCGATGCCATCTCGCTGATCACTCCCGACGAGCGTCATCATTTCAAGGTCATCCAGAAGAAGATGGGAGAACGCGTCGAATTGCTCGAGAGCACGGAAGTCAATCTGCAGGGGTATTGACGAACCCCAAAGATCCTCTGTGCTGGCATCGGGCGAGTTTATCGAAAATCAGGAAGAGGCGGAAGTGACAGGGCATGTCTTTCTGGTAATCATCGTGGTCATTGCTTTTGCTGTGATAGTTTCCCAATCGTGCCTGAATCGAAGTTCACTCCTGTGAATTTCTTTTCATAAAATAACCTCAACCCATAAAGTGACCATGCCCATGACTCGTCGTAAGCTCATTCAAACAATCACCCTCGGCGGAGCCGGGATTCCTCTTTCCGGTCTGGCGACCGGGACACTTGCCCAACTCGCAAAGCCTGTTCGCCTCGGAGTCATTGCCGATCTTCACGTTGATCTCATTCACGATGCCGGCGCTCGCCTTGATTTGTTCCTAAAGGAAATGGTCCGGAGCAAGCCCGATGGTCTTCTCCAGTTGGGGGACTTTGCCTTCGCGAAAAAAGAGAACCAAAAATTTGTGGATCAATTCAACAAGGCAAACGAAGTCTCGCTCCATGTCATCGGGAATCACGACACGGAC
>ERZ887942.915-NODE-915-length-22216-cov-6.601011_pt1 | contig 22216 bp, 19 predicted proteins | sample MGYA00521099_ERZ887942 | MGnify/ENA primary metagenome ERZ887942 (study PRJEB32303, sample SAMEA104408605) | aquatic metagenome | biome: Brackish water; feature: Pelagic; material: water | place: Baltic Sea | collected 2014-06-07T06:48:00 | depth 16,251 m ...
TGCCCTCAAGCGGCAATATCGGCGCAGCCGAGGCCGTTGATCAGACTTTCCTTAGCCTAAATACTCAAAATTCAGCGGGTGCCGCCCTCACCGTCACCGCGCTCAGGCGCATCCGGATCAGCCTGACCAATCCCCAGAAAGACTTTCTTCAGAGGGATCATCCACACGAAACCAAGCCCGACATAGACCAGAAGCTCAACCAACAAAGAGGGCCGGTCGATCAGCGCCACAATATTAACGGCGATGATGATATAGGCCGGCAGGCCAATCAGCAGGATGATGAGCGACCAGCGGCGGCGCGCTTTGTAGCTGAGGGCCATGAGTGTCTCCGGGGTTTCGGGTCAGTCGGCAAACGGGTCCGTCACGAGGATCGTATCCTCACGCTCGGGAGATGTAGAAAGTAGGGCGACCGGGCAGGCGATCAACTCTTCCACGCGGCGCACGTATTTGATGGCCTCCGCGGGCAAGTCGGCCCAGCTGCGCGCGCCCTCGGTGGAGCCCGACCAGCCGGGCATTTCCTCATAGATCGGCGTGCAGCGCGCCTGAAGATCGGCTGCGGTGGGCAGGTAGTCGAGCACTTCGCCGTCCAGAGCGTAGCCCGTGCAAATCTTCAGCGTCTCAAACCCGTCGAGTACGTCGAGCTTGGTCAGCGAAATCCCCGTCACACCCGACGTCGCACAGGTCTGGCGCACAAGCGCCGCATCAAACCACCCACAACGCCGCTTGCGCCCCGTTACAGTACCAAATTCCCGACCCCGCTCGCCAAGGCGTTGGCCATCCGCGTCATCAAGCTCCGTCGGGAACGGCCCTTCACCCACGCGGGTCGTATAGGCCTTCACGATGCCCAGCACATAATCTATCGCACCCGGGCCTACGCCCACACCCGTGGCCGCCTGCCCGGCAATCACATTGGACGAGGTCACAAAAGGATAGGTCCCGAAATCAATATCGAGCAAAGCCCCCTGCGCCCCCTCAAAAAGGATCCGCTTGCCCGCCTTGCGCTTCTCATTGAGCACTTTCCAAACTGGTTTGGCGTAAGGAAGCACCTGCGGCGCGATCTCCTTGAGCTGTGCGATCAAGCCGTCACGGTCCACAGGCTGGATCCCAAGCCCCCGGCGCAACGGGTCATGGTGTTGCAACGCGCGGTCCACCCGCGCCTCAAGCGTGGCGTGGTCTGCGAGATCCGCCACACGGACCGAGCGACGCCCGACCTTGTCCTCATAGGCGGGGCCGATACCGCGCCCGGTGGTGCCGATTTTGGTGCCCTTGGAGGCCGCCTCTTCGCGGGCGCGGTCCAGCTCACCGTGGATGGGCAGGATCAGCGGTGTGTTCTCCGCCACCATCAGGCTCTCGGGGCTGATCTCCACCCCCTGCTCGCGGATGCTCGCGATCTCCTTCATCAAGTGCCACGGGTCCAGCACCACGCCATTGCCGATTACCGACAGCTTACCGCCGCGCACCACACCCGAGGGCAGCGCGTTCAGCTTGTAAACCTTGCCATCAATGACAAGCGTGTGCCCGGCATTGTGCCCGCCCTGAAACCGCGCGATCACATCCGCCCGCTCGGAGAGCCAGTCAACGATCTTGCCCTTGCCCTCGTCGCCCCATTGCGCGCCCACGACAACCACATTGGCCATGATGTCTCTCCCTCACCGTTGATTGCGGATAAACCCGCGCCCCTAATAGCCACGCGCGGCGATGCGCGAAACCTCAAAATCACACGGGGCCGCTGGACAGCGGCGGGCAGGCGGGTACATATCGGCATCATCGGGCGAATTGAGAGGGTATGAGATGGGGTTCATTCTACGCTGGCTCGCGGCATTTGTGCTTCTGGCAGCCACGTTTAACCCGACCGAGTTCAACTACCTCCGCTGGGCCAGCACGCATCTCAGTGATCAGATGCCGTTGGTGGTGCTTCTGGGGTTGCTGCTTGCCGCAGGCTACATCATCTACCTGCGGGCCACGCTGCGCTCGATTGGCGCGTTTGGCATGGTGATGGTCATGGCCATCGTCGGTGCCCTTCTATGGGTGCTCTATGATTTCGGCCTGCTAGCGTTGCGCGACACGTCACAGCTTGTCTGGCTGGGCCTTGCAGCGCTCAGCTTTGTTCTCGGCATCGGGCTTAGCTGGAGCCATGTGCGCCGACGCCTCGCAGGCCAATCGGACATGGATGACGTGAGCGAGTGACCCGCACGCAGTCACGCAAGCGACCCGACGAATGCAGCCGGACAGAGCCGCGCCCCAGCCCTGCAAACTTTCGCGTCACCTGCCCATCGCGCCGGGTTGCGGGCACGCTCAAAACCCCATAGATATCTGTCAACTCGCAGCTACCGGCAGGCCCCTCATGCAAAACGTCGTCCTCATCACCCATCTGCTCCTCGCGCTCTCGCTGATCGGGGTGGTGTTGATGCAACGCTCCGAAGGAGGCGGTCTCGGTATGGGCGGTGGCGGCGGGGCGGCAACGGGCCGCTCGGCAGGTACCGCATTGGGCAAGGTTACGTGGCTTCTCGCGACGGCCTTCATCTGCACCTCGATCACACTCACCATCATTGCCGCGCAAAACGCAGGCAGCAGATCGGTGCTGGACCGGATCGTGGATGCTCCGATCCGGGCGGAGCCCGATGGCGAAACACCGAGCGGCGGCAGCCTTCTGCCCCCCGCCGAAGGTGATGACGCACCGCTCCTGCCCACAGCAGAATAACCACAACCGCTTGCGGACCTCGCAAAAGCGGCAACATCATCTTGCGGGCCCCGTTGCATAGGGCCCGCGAATCCTGATACACTTAATTCCCGTGGATACGCGCAACTGCGCGGCTCCTCACGCGTGGGTTTTGCGCGGGATATGACATTCACGGGGGGAGACGCCACCTTATGGCACGTTACATTTTCATTACCGGCGGCGTGGTCTCCTCCCTCGGCAAAGGTCTGGCCTCGGCCGCTTTGGGCGCTCTTTTGCAGGCACGCGGCTTTTCGGTTCGTCTGCGCAAGCTTGACCCCTATCTCAACGTCGACCCCGGCACGATGAGCCCGTTTGAGCATGGCGAGGTCTTTGTCACCGATGATGGTGCGGAAACTGACCTGGATCTGGGCCATTACGAGCGCTTCACCGGCGTGCCCGCGCGCAATACGGATTCGGTCAGCTCTGGCAGGATTTATTCGGATGTTCTCGAGAAAGAGCGGCGTGGCGATTACCTGGGCAAAACCATTCAGGTCGTCCCCCATGTGACAGACAAGATCAAGGAATTCATCGATATCGGCGATGATGAGGTCGATTTCATGCTCTGCGAGATTGGCGGCACCGTGGGCGATATCGAGGGCCTGCCCTTCTTCGAGGCGATAAGACAGTTCAGCCATGACAAGCCGCGCGGCCAGTGCATCTTCATGCACCTCACGCTGCTGCCCTACCTCGCCGCCTCTGGCGAGCTCAAGACCAAGCCGACCCAGCACAGCGTCAAGGAATTGCAATCAATCGGCATCGCGCCCGACATCCTTGTGTGCCGGTCCGAGCATCCGATCCCCGAGAAGGAACGCGAGAAGATTGCGCTCTTTTGCAACGTGCGCAAGGAATCTGTCGTCGCGGCTTATGATCTGAAATCGATCTATGAGGCCCCGCTGGCCTATCACCGCGAGGGGCTCGACCAGGCCGTGCTCGACGCGTTCCAGATCTCCCCCGCGCCCAAGCCCGACCTCACCGTCTGGCAGGACGTGGCCGACCGGATCTACAACACCGACGGCGAGGTCAACATCGCAATCGTCGGCAAATACGTGCAGCTCGAAGACGCATACAAATCCATCAAGGAGGCCCTGACCCATGGTGGCATGGCCAACCGCGTCAAGGTCAACGTGGAATGGGTGGACGCCGAGGTTTTTGATACCAAAGACCCCGCCCCCTACCTTGAAGGTTACCATGCCATCCTCGTGCCCGGCGGCTTTGGCGAGCGCGGGACTGAGGGCAAGATCAAGGCCGCCGAATTCGCCCGCGCGCGCAAAATCCCCTATCTCGGCATCTGCCTCGGCATGCAAATGGCCGTGATCGAGGCGGCCCGCAATGTGGCCGGGATCAGCGCCGCAGGCTCCGAAGAGTTCGACCATGAGGCGGGCAAAAAGCGGTTCGAGCCCGTGGTCTATCACCTCAAGGAATGGGTGCAGGGCAACGCCACAGTGACGCGCAAGCAGACCGACGCCAAAGGCGGCACGATGCGCCTTGGCGCCTATGACGCCACGCTCACCAAAAGCTCCAAAGTGGCCGAGATCTATGGCAACACCTCCATCGAGGAGCGTCACCGCCACCGCTACGAAGTGGATGTGAAATACATGGACAAGCTTGAGGCCTGCGGCTTGCGCTTTTCCGGCATGTCTCCTGATGGAAAGCTGCCCGAGATCGTGGAATGGGCGGACCACCCGTGGTTCATCGGCGTGCAATTCCACCCCGAGCTGAAATCAAAACCTTTCGCGCCCCATCCGCTCTTTGCCGATTTTGTGCGCGCCGCCACGGAGAACTCCCGCCTCGTCTAAACGAGGCCGGAGCGCAAGCGGCGTTGCCAAACCCACCCATCATCTTCTTGCCTTAAATATCCCCGCCGGAGGCCCCCGAAGCCCGCGTCCAACGCCGCCTTCAGCCTTTCATCAAAGCCTCGGCCGCCGCCCGCGCCTCGGGCGTGATCGTGTCACCCGAGAGCATGCGGGCGATCTCGTCCACGCGCGCCTCGACCCCAAGCGGCGTGACCGTCGACAGGGTCTGCCCGTCCGTTACGTGCTTGGCCACCTGCCAGTGATGTGCCGCAAGAGCCGCGACCTGCGGACTATGCGTCACGACAAGCACCTGCCCCCCGGCCGCGAGGTTGGCAAGACGCCGGCCCACCGCATCGGCGGTCGCCCCACCCACACCGCGATCAATCTCATCGAAGATCAGCGTGAGCCCGCTTTGCGCCCCCGTCAGGCACACTTTGAGCGCCAGAAGAAACCGGCTCAGCTCCCCGCCCGAGGCGATCTTGGCCAGCGGCCCAGAGGGCGCACCAGGGTTGGTCGCCACCCGAAACGCCACCTCATCCGAACCAGACGGCCCCGGCGCCGCAGGTGTGATCTGCGTCTCAAACACCGCACGCTCCATCTTCAGGGGCGCCAACTCGGCCATCACGGCACTATCAAGCGCCTTGGCTGCCTTGCTGCGGGCCGCCGTCAGCGCGGCGGCGGCGCTCTCAAACGCCTTCTCCGCGCGGGCCACTTCGGCGCGCAAATCGGCAAGGTCGGCATCGCCCTGATCCAAAGCGGCCAGCCGCGCCACAAGCCCTTGGGTAAACTCCCCAAGCGCATCAGGCCCCACATCATATTTGCGGGCCATTGCGCGAATGGCAAAGAGGCGCTCCTCTGTCTCCTCAAGCTCCAGCGGGTTGAATGCCAGCGCCTCAAGGCAATTAGAGACACCACGCGCAGCCTCATCCAACTCAACCATCGCACGGCCAAGCGCATCTATCGGCGCATCAAGTTGGCCTTCCGCCTGCTCCGCCGCCCCTTCGAGCCAGCGCAGCGCATCCCCCGCCGAGCCTTCGGCCCCGTTCCCCCCCAGCGCATCAGCGGCCTTGCCGATATCCACCCGAATGCGCTCGGCGGCCTGCATCAGGCGGCGGCGGCGGTCGAGATCACCATCCTCGCCGGGCTGCGGGTCCAGCGCCTGCAATTCGGCGACCGCATGGCGCAGATATTCTTCTTCTTCGCGAATGGCGGCAATTGCCTCCTCGGCCAAGCGTGCGGCCTTACGAGCCTCTTGCGCGCGCCGCCAGAGGCCACGCAGGGCCTCGCGTTTGCCCTCCAGCGCACCATAAGTATCAAGCATGTCGCGGTGCCCCTTGGGGTCCAGAAGTCCGCGATCATCATGCTGACCGTGCAATTCAATCAACGTCTCACTCAGCGCCCGCAGCACCTCACCCGAACAGCGGCGATCCTGTGCCCAAGCCGTCTTGCGCCCATCGGCTGAGTTCACCCGCCGCAGGATAAGCTCATCCCCGCCTGGCAGACCTGCCTTCTCAAGCACCGCATGCGCGCCATGCCCTTCGGGCAGATCAAAAACCGCCGTCACCTCCCCTTGGGCCGCACCACTGCGCACAAGCTCGGCCCGGCCACGCCAGCCAAGCACAAACCCCAAAGAATCCAATAGGATAGATTTTCCTGCCCCGGTCTCACCGGTGAGCACGTTGAGACCTCCATCGAAGCTCAACTCAAGCCTGTCGATGATCAGCATGTCGCGGATATCCAGCGTGCGCAGCATGGCTTAGACCTCGGCGTGAAAGGCAGTGGCGGGGTGCGGCGCGCGCCGCGTTACAGCCACTCGCCCTTGATCATCTGGCGATAAACCTGCCGGAGCCAATTGTCGCCCTCGGCCTCCGCGGTCAGACCGTTGAGCGCCAGAAGCCTGAAGCTGTCCTCGTACCAATCGGTTGCGCGATAGTTGAACCCGAGAATTGCTCCCGCCGTCTGCGCCTCATCCGTGAGGCCAAGCGAAAGATAGGCCTCGACAAGGCGGTGCAGCGCTTCTGGCGTATGTGATGTGGTCTGGAAATCCTCGACCACGACACGGAAGCGATTGATCGCCGCCGAGAAATGATCGCGGCGCAGATAGTAGCGGCCCACTTCCATTTCCTTGGACGCAAGGTGGTCAAAGGCCAGATCGAATTTCAGCACCGATGTGCTGGCATATTCGCTGTCGGGGTAGACCTCGATCACGCGGCGCAATGATTGCAGCGCCTGAAAGGTCAGACCCTGGTCGCGTCCAACCTCGTCAATCTGGTCATAATAGCTGAGCGCGAGGAGATATTGCGCATAGGCCGCATCCTCGTCGGTGGGATAAAAATCAATGTAGCGCTGTGCAGCGGACCGGCTGGCCTCGTAATCCTCATAGAGGTGATGGGAATAGGCCTGCATGATCACGGCGCGCTTGGTGAGGTCCGAATAGGGGTAAAGGCGCTCGACCTCGGCAAAACTCTGGGCCGCGAGACCCGGGCGATTATCAGCCAGATCAAACTCGCCCCGTTCAAAAATCTGCTGGGCAGTGAAATTCTCGTAGTTCAGCTCGCCCCGTTCCACGCGTCCATTCACACCGGAACAAGCGCTTATGCTGACCGCAATCAAAGCTGCCGCTGCAAGCCGCGCGCTTTGTTTCCCGAAGCTCATGCCAATTTTGCTTTTGCGCATAGTTACGTCGTCCGCCGATTACCGATGCTGTTTTGGGTTTATCCCAATCGTTAAGGCTGTGCTAGCATAGAAATCCGGCAGGCAAAACGGCTTAGGCGCATTTGAATGAAGCGGCGTCAGAATGGGCGCAAAAAGAGCGCAGATTTGCAGGTTATTCCAGAGATTTCAGAGCTTTTTCAGACGGGTTTGTGGATCACGCGACCTGAGGCACTTCGCCCCAATGCACGCCCGCCCCCGGAAGGCGCGCAGCGGCGGCGGCATCGCAATCCACCCATTCCACAGCACCCGGCATCGCAAAAAGCGCGCGCAACAGATCATTGGTCAACGCATGGCCCGCCCGACGCCCCTCATAGCGGCCCATGATGGGCGCACCAGCCAACGCCAGATCGCCCAAAGCGTCCAGCATTTTGTGCCGCACAGCCTCATCCGCGTGGCGCAGACCACCCGGCGACAGGACATCGGCCCCATCCACCACCACCGCGTTATCAAGCGTGCCGCCAAGCGCGAGCCCGTTTGCGCGCATCGTGTCGACATCCGACTTGCGGCAGAAGGTCCGCGATGTGCTCAACTCACGCACGAAGCTGCCATTGGCCATGTTCAGCGTCTTGCGCTGCACGCCAATGGCTGCGTCTTCAAAATCAATCTCGAAATCAATGCTCAGGCTGTCCTGTGGCGTCAGCCGGGCCCAAGCCTCACCGCGTCGCACTTCAACCGTTTTCAGCACTTTGATCGCCCGCACAGGGCGCTCCAACCGGCGGAAACCAGCGTTGAGGATGCCGCGAACGAACGCAACCGAGCTTCCATCAAGGATCGGCACTTCGGGGCCATCGACTGTCACCAGCGCATTATGCACGCCGCAGCCCATAAGGGCGGCCATGATATGCTCGACTGTGGAAAGCGATACGCCATGCTCGTTCTCAATCCGGGTGCAGAGCGGTGACTGGTTCACACGGTCCCAAAGGGCGGGGATGTCGCTGGTGCCAACGGCGCAGTCCACACGGCGAAACACAATACCATGGCCCGACGCGGCGGGATGGATCACCAGACGCGCAGGCTTGCCCGAATGCAGGCCTACGCCGTCAAAGGCGATGGATGTGTCGATGGTAGTTTGCAATTGCGCCTCTTTCGGCATTACCCCCGGCCGCTCGTCCGGTAGAGGTGTGATACGGCGTGACCGTGGGAGCCTCAATTCAATCTTTACGACTCTTTGAAACATCCGTGAGGGGCAAAGCAGCAGATTTCCGCCCAGACCGATATTTATAAATATGATCAGCTGGTTAGGAGATCGGATTAAGGGCTTCAACACACGAAAAAAGGGCGGTGTATCCACCGCCCTTTACTCAATTCATGTCAGACCCGTGAGGGTTTAATTGGCTTGCCGGCGCAGGAAGGCCGGAATCTCGATCTGCTCATCGCGCTCGCCCTCGGGCTCTGAGCGCGCGGGCTGATGCGCCTGCAAAGTCGGCTGTTGCCGGCTGGGGCGTGGGGCCTCGGCCTCGCCGGAATGACCCGTCATGCGGTTCAAAAGCGAGTTGATGCCAAAGCGCGGACGCTCGGACGCGGGGGCCGCTTCAGGTGCGTGCGCTTGTGTGTATTGCGGCGCGTGACCCTCGGCTGGCGCCTGAGCCCGAGGCTTCTGGGCATGGCCAACCGCGGCCTGAAGCCGTGCCATAGCTTCGGGCGAAGGGGTGCCCGGTGCGGGTGCGCGCTGCGCCACAAAAGCTGCAAGCTCCGGCTCTTCTTCTGGCTGGTGCTGCACGGGCGGCACATAGGCCGGAGGCGGCAGATCGTCGGCCTCTTGTGTTTGAGGCGCATAGGCCGCGCGCTGACTGGCGGGCTGTGGTGCTTCACGAGGTTCAAAGATATCTTCCATCTGCTCTTCAGCAGCGGCACGCTCGGCCTCCACAGACGTAAAGAGCGATGGCTCTTCCGCCTCTTCGGCGCGCGCGGCGATGGGCTCGGGCATGTCTTCAGCCATTGGCGCAGGCGCTTCGGCAGCAACACTGGCACGCAACGGTTCCGCCATGGAGCGGCGCGGCACGGGAATGTCATGCACGGATTCGTTGGCGTCGATGCCCGTTGCCACGACGCTGACGCGCATGGAGCCTTCCATGGACGGATCGAGCGTGGAGCCCACGATGATGTTGGCGTCTGCGTCCACTTCCTCACGGATGCGGTTGGCGGCCTCATCAAGCTCAAAGAGCGTGAGGTCATGCCCACCAGTGATGTTGATAAGAACGCCCTTGGCACCGCGCAGACTGATCTCGTCCAGCAGCGGGTTGGCGATGGCCTTCTCGGCGGCCTGGATCGCGCGATCCTCGCCGCTGTCCTCACCTGTGCCCATCATGGCCTTGCCCATCTCATCCATCACGGCGCGCACATCGGCGAAATCAAGGTTGATGAGACCGGGCCGGACCATCAGGTCCGTCACGCCCTTAACACCTTGATAGAGCACATCATCGGCCATGGAGAAGGCATCGGTGAAGGTGGTCTTTTCATTGGCGAGACGGAAAAGGTTCTGGTTCGGAATTATGATCAGCGTATCGACGACCTTTTGCAGGGCCTCGACGCCCTCCTCGGCCTGCTTCATCCGCTTGCCGCCCTCAAACTGGAAAGGCTTGGTCACGACACCAACGGTCAGAACGCCCAATTCGCGCGCGGCCTGTGCGATGATCGGCGCGGCTCCCGTTCCGGTGCCCCCACCCATGCCCGCTGTGATGAAGCACATATGCGCGCCCGCCAGATGATCGACGATCTGCTCAATGCTTTCCTCGGCGGCCGCAGCCCCGATGGAGGCCTTGGCGCCTGCGCCCAAACCTTCGGTGACCTTCACACCCAATTGCACACGGTTCTCGGCATTGCTTTGCTGCAAGGCCTGTGCGTCTGTATTGGCGACGACAAAATCGACCCCATCCAGCTGCTTTTCGATCATGTTGTTGACCGCGTTGCCGCCTGCGCCGCCAACACCAAAGACGGTGATGCGGGGCTTGAGGTCTTCATGTCCGGGCATGGTGAGATTGAGTGCCATATGTGTTGTCCGCCTGATGTTGCGCCCGCAGTTTCGGGCCGATTTTCTGCCTGATTAACGCATTATTACCTATGCGTCACCGTATCGTCACCTAAAAAACGCAATCAAACCACAAAATATGGGCTGTTTTCAGCCCTTTTTCGCGGTATTTCGCCTATCATACCGCATATAGCGTTTACCAGTTGTCCTTGAACCACTTCACAGCACGCTTGAGCGAGCGTGAGGGATAGCGGTCCACGGGCAATTCAAAGTCCCACCATTCGTCCTGCGGGTTGGCCGCGAAGAGGCACATGCCCACCGCGCTTGCAAAGCCCGCGCCAGTCGCAGCCTGCGGGAGACCATGCACCCTGAGGGGCCGCCCGAGGCGAACCTGTTGGCCGAGGATGCGGCTCGCCAACCCATCAAGACCGGGGATCTGGCTACCGCCGCCCGTAAGCACGATCTGCTGGCTGGGCAGGTGATCAAAGCCCGCCGCATCCAGCCGCGCGCGCACCTCTTCGAGAATTTCTTCGACCCGGGGCCGCATGATGCCGATCAGCTCAGCCCGGCTTGCGGTGCGGCGGTCATGGTCCCAATCGCCGGTGTCACCGCCGATCTCGATCATTTCACGGTCATCCATGCCCGTGGCCACGACACCGCCATAGAAGGTCTTGATCCGCTCGGCGGCGGTCTGATTGACCTGAAGCCCCATGGAAATGTCACCCGTCACATGGTCGCCACCCATGCGCACGCTATCGGCGTAGATCATGTGTTTCTTGATGAAGATCGAGATGTTGGAGGTGCCACCCCCAAGGTCAATACATGCGGCACCCAGCTCCTGCTCATCTTCCACCAGCGAGGAGATCCCGCTGACGTAAGCCGAGGAGGCAACGCCCGCCAGCTCCAGATCACAACGCTTCACGCAATGCGCCAGGTTCTGGATCGCCGCACTATCGACAGTCAGCATATGCATATCGGTCTGAAGCGCCTGACCCATCTGCCCACGCGGATCAATAAGACCCGAGCGGTGGTCCAGCGCGAAATTCACCGGCTGGGCGTGGAGAACCTCGCGCCCGTCGCCAATATCCGGCACGTCGCAGGCGCTGAGCACGCGGCTCACATCCTGCTCGGTCACCACATGCCCCTCAAGCTCCACCTGCCCGGCAAGGCCATAGCTGCGCGGCTCCGCCCCCGAGAAACACGCGATCACATGATCGACGCGCATGTTGGCCATTTTCTGTGCCGCCTGAACAGCGGTGCGGATGGCGCGTTCGGTCTCGGCCATCTGCTCGATCTCGCCAAAGCGCACCCCACGCGAGCGGGTCGTGGCCGCTCCGATGACGCGGAACCCCGCCTGCCCTGCCATGGCTCCGATGCCGTCCCCTTCGGCCAGACGGTCCGTCCCGTCAAAGCGCAGCACAAGGCACGCGATCTTCGAAGTGCCCACATCCAGCACCGCCACAACGCCGCGCTGCATTGCGGCGCGCCGCATGTTCCGCATCGCCCGTTGGGACTCGTAAAGTTCAATCATTGCTCAGCTACCCCTGCACCCAAATCCCTGACACGCCACCAATCTTCGACAGCGCGCTCTTTCATTCTCAGCGTCGGACGCTCAGGCAGACGCATGTCCACCGCCACGATATCGCGCTCCAAAATATCCTGTGCCTGATCCAGAACAATCACCCGTTCCAGCGCACGAACGGCACCCAGTTCGGGCAGCATGATCCGCACATCACCCTCCAGCACCACGTCCCAGCGCCGCGCGTTCATCCGCACAAGGCCGCGCATCCGGTCGGCCAGAGGTCCCGCCACCGCACGGATTTCCAACGCCTCGGACACCGATCGCTCCGCCGCGTCCCCAGTCAAAACCGGCAGGTCCGGATGATCGCCGCGCACTTGTGCCATGTCGATCACCACACCCTCACCATCCACAACCATCAGGCCCGATGTCGTCCTCAGCAGCGCCGCCGGCTGCCGCTCAGTCACCTGCACATCCAGAACACCGCCCTGACGCAACCTCACAGCGGCGGTCTTGACGGCAGGGATTTCCTCCACCGCGACACGCACCGCATCGAGATCCATATCGAACGAGCTGAGCGGCAGCGCGTAGGGGAAGGTCACGCGGATATCATCGGCCACAACTTCGCTGGCCCCCTCGACGGCCAGAAGCTTGACCATGAATTCCGGGCGCGATTGCACCTGCTGGCGCAGATCCAGATAGCCCAGCACCAGCGATTCCTGCACCTTTGCGTCCGACAGATATGCCGTGGCGATCCCGAAGCTGAGGCAAAAGGGAATGCCCACACGCAAAAGCCTGCGGTAGAGCGGCGTGAGCATCACCCGTTGATAGCGATAGGACCAACGCGACGGTGCCGGATCAGGGCGCGTGTTCATCGCAGGCATGACGCGTCCTCCACCATCCATTTGCACAGCGCACCAAAGGACATCCCCAGCGCGCGCGCCTGCTCGGGGCTGAGCGATGTGGGCGTCATACCGGGCTGGGTGTTTGTCTCCAGAAGGATCAGGCCCTCCTTGCCGCGCGTCTCGTCCCAGCGAAAATCGGTGCGGGTGAGACCCCGGCAGCCCAAAGCCTCATGCGCGCGCTGCGCGTAATCCATGCAGGCCGTGAAAATCTCGCCCGGCAGGTCCGCAGGCACCACATGGGACGAGCCGCCCACCTCATATTTCGCCGAATAATCATACCACCCATCGGTCAGGATATCCGTCACGGTCAGCGCGCGGGTGCCCACCACGGTCGTGGTCAGCTCGCGACCCGGCACATAGGCCTCGACCATCACCACTTCGGGCATGTCATCGCTCAGCTCCGGCGGGCCATTCGCGCCTTCATGCACGATATAGATACCGACGGAGGACCCTTCATTATTAGGTTTGACCACATAAGGCGGCGCCATAACATGACGGCTGCGCACCTCGTCGCGGGAGGAAAGGACACTCTCGACCACAGGCAATCCGTGGGCGCGGTAGGCGGCCTTCGTGGCCTCCTTGTCCATCGCCAGAGCAGAGGAGAGAACGCCCGAATGCGTATAGGGGATTTGCATCCATTCCAGCAGGCCCTGAACGCAGCCATCTTCACCCCAGCGGCCATGCAGGGCGTTGAACACAACATCCGGGGAAATCTCGGCCAGACGCATAGCAAGATCGCGGCCAGCATCGACCTCGACTACTTTGTAGCCTTCATCCCGCAACGCGGCGGCGCATTCACGCCCTGAGGACAGCGACACTTCGCGCTCTGCCGAAGGTCCGCCCATTATCACCGCAACTGTCGGGGCTGTTCTGCTCGAACGCACCACCTGATTGCCTCAATGTCCCGAGCCTTTTCGGCCCTTGTTTTCTTAGTTTAACCGGTTGCCTGACCGGATTTCGGGGCCGTTACGCCGACCCGCATAATTTCCCACTCTAACTCTATTGCGCTGGTTTGAAAAACCTTTTCTCGCACCTCTTCACCAAGCCCTTCCAAATCCGCAGCCGTCGCCCCTCCGGTGTTGACCAGAAAGTTGGGATGCATAGGGCTCATCTGCGCACCGCCGCGCCGCGCGCCGCGCATGCCCGCATCATCGATCACCTTCCACGCCTTGAGGTCATGCACGTCATCCGCCCCCCCCGTGCTGGAAAACCCCGCCGGATTGCGGAACGTGCTGCCTGCGGTGCGGTCCTTGGTGGGCTGCGTCTCGTCACGCTTTTTCAGCTGCGCTTCCATCCGCGCATGAAGCTCGGCCGGGTCACCTTGGGCCGCGCGCAACGTGGCGCTGACAATCACCGCGCCCTTGGGCACTTCGCTGTGGCGATAGGCGAACCGCAAATCCTGCGCGCTCAGCGTGATCCGCGCACCGTCCCGCGTCACCGCCTCGGCACTCTGGAACACATCCGCCATATAGCTGCCATAACAGCCCGCATTCATGCAAACCGCCCCACCAATCGCCCCGGGAATAGTGCGCAAAAACGTAAGGTCCCGCCCCGCATCCGCCGCCCGCCGCGCCACATGTGCATCGAGCGACCCCGCCCCCGCAATCACACGGTCCCCCTCAACCTCAATGGAATTGAACCCACGCCCCAACCGGATAACAACCGCGCGCAATCCGCCATCGCGCACGATCAGGTTGCTGCCAACCCCCATGGGAAACACCTCGACGGACGCATCCATCGCACTTAGAAATGCCGCCAGATCCTCCACATCCGCAGGCTGAAACAGCCAATCCGCCGGCCCGCCCACACGCAGCCATGTCAGCTCCGCAAGGCTGCGCCCCGGTGTCAGCGTGCCGCGCACCTCAGGCAGAGCCCGGCGCTCAGCCATGCCCTTCTTCTTTGCAAAAATACTCAAAATCCCTCACGGCCGCCCCGCACGCCCTGCAAAAAGGCCCATGACCCAGCGGCCCAGATAGCGGACCGGCCAACGCAGCATCGACATACCTGCGGCCAGCACGAAAAGCCCAACCCATGGCCCGTTCTGGTAGGTCACATAGCCCAGGATGGGGATGCCCACGGCGATCAGGCCGTAAGCCAGCTTCCAATGGCTGTCCCGGCTCGGCATCATCGCCAGAAGGTTCGCACTCAGCGCCCAGAGACAGGCAAGGATCAAGGATATGCTCATGCCGCTGCCGCCTTTTCCAACCGTTTGGGAAGCCCCGTGGCCCAGCCGCCAATTGTGCCCGCCCCGAGGCAGACCACCATATCTCCCGGTCCAGCCTGCTCGCGCACCAACCGAACAAGGTCCTCTTCATCGCGAATGGCGCGCGCATGGCGGTGCCCGTGCCGGATCAGGCCCGCAACCAGATCATCACGGCTGGCGCCCTCGATGGGCGCCTCACCTGCGGAATAGACGTCCGTTATTGCCACCACATCCGCCTCGTTGAAACAGGCGCAGAACTCCTCGAAATGATGGCTGAGGCGCGTGTAGCGGTGCGGCTGATGCACGGCGATGATGCGGCCCTCGGTGGCTTGCCGCGCGGCTTTCAGGACGGCGGCGATCTCGGTCGGGTGGTGGCCGTAATCGTCGATGATGGTCACGCCGTCCACTTCGCCCACGCGGGTAAAGCGGCGGTTCACGCCTCCAAACGCGGCCAGCGCCGCGCGAATTTCGGCGCGTTTCATACCCAGATGGCGGGCCACGGCCACGGCGCTCAGCGCGTTGGACACATTATGATCGCCCGGCATCGGCAGGGTGCAATCCTCGATCATCATCCCCTCGGCCTGAAGCGCCACGTCGAAATGCGCAATCCCCTTTGCATAACGCAGGTTGACCGCACGCACGTCCGCTTGCGTGTTGAACCCATAGGTCAGCACGCGCCGGTCCGTGATCTTACCCACAAGCGTCTGCACATCCGGATCATCGGTGCAGCACACGGCGAGGCCATAGAACGGGATGTTGCTCACGAAATCCTCAAAGCCCTTGTGCAGCGCCTCCTCGGTCCCCCAATGCTCCATATGCTCGGGGTCGATGTTCGTCACGATCGCGATGGTCGCGGGCAGGCGGTTGAACGTGCCGTCGCTCTCATCGGCCTCGACCACCATCCATTCGCCCTGCCCCACGCGCGCGTTGCTGCCATAGGCGTGGATAATCCCGCCATTGACTACCGTGGGGTCAAATTTGCCGTGATCCAAAAGGGCCGCGACCATCGTGGTCGTGGTGGTCTTGCCATGGGTGCCAGCCACGGCCACGTTGGACTTGAGGCGCATGAGCTCGGCCAGCATCTCGGCCCGCCGCACGATGGGCAGGCCTTTGAGACGGGCGGCATCCAGCTCCGGATTGCCCGGCTTGATCGCGGAAGAGATCACGACAACCTCGGCATCTTCGATATTCTTGGCGGCCTGCCCTTCAAAGATCAGAGCACCATTCTTGGCCAGACGCTCGGTCAGCGCTGACGATTTCAGATCGCTGCCCTGCACCACGTAACCATGGTTCAGAAGCACTTCGGCAATGCCCGACATCCCGATCCCGCCAATACCGATGAAATGAATGGGCCCGACATCGCCGGGAAGTTTGGTTACTGCATTCATGACGCTTGGCCTTTGCTGGCAAGGTTTTCGACAAGGGCGGCCAGACGCTCGGCCGCATCGGGCAGGCCGCAGCCAAGGGCGGCCTGCGCCATCTGCGCCGCGCCCTTGGGGTTTGTCATAATCGTCTCGATCTGCGCCGCCAATGTCTGGTTCGTCAGCGCGCTTTCAGGCAGCAAGATCGCGCCGCCTGCTTGCGTGAGGGCGCGGGCATTCACGCTCTGATGATCGCCCGTGGCCGCCGCATAGGGGATCAGGATCGAGGGGCGGCCAATCACCGAGATATCCGCGACCGAGGAGGCCCCGGCGCGGCTGATCACAAGCTGCGCCTCGCTCATCCGGCGCGGCACGTCGCGAAAGAAGGGCTGAACCTCGGCAGTGATACCGTGCTCGGTGTAAAAGGCCGCAACCCGCTCCATATCCTCATCGCGCGCTTGGTGGCTCACACGCACGCGGGACAGCACCTCCATGGGCAGCGCGGCAATCGCGGGCGGCACTGTGTCCGATAGGACCCGCGCACCCTGAGATCCGCCGATCACGAGGATCTCCATCGGATAATCGCCGGGCGGGATATAGCCCGCGCCCGCGCGCTCCAACACTGACGCGCGCACCGGGTTGCCAACATGCGTCGCCTCGACACCCTCGGGCATCTCGGTAGGCCATGTGCCGCAGGCCACGGCATCCACACGTGTCGCGAAGAGTTGGTTCACCCGGCCCAACACGCCGTTTTGCTCATGCACCATGCGCGGGCGGCGCAGCAAGGTCGCTGCAGCCAGCGCCGGAATGGAGGGATAGCCACCAAAACCCACGATCACGTCGGGCTTCTCGCGCGCCATGCGCAGGGCCGCCCCCATCACGCCACCTGCAATATGAAAAGGCGCCATCGCCTTGGACGCAAGGCCACCGCGCGAGAACGTGGCACTGACCACCTGTTCTATCGCCACGGCATGGGAAAAGCCCCCAGTGTAGCGCGCACCGCGTGCATCCGTGCTCAGCTTCACCCGCCACCCGCGCGCCAGCATCACCTCCGCCAGCGCCTGCGCCGGGAACATATGCCCCCCCGTGCCGCCCGCGGCCATCAGAAGGAGCGGGGCGCTCATCTTCCGCGCCCTCTAAGGATATCGCCAATCTCACCCTGCGGACGCTGGCGCGTGAAAGCAAACAGCATCCCCAAAGCAATGCCGCCTGCAATCAGCGACGAGCCGCCATAGCTCACAAACGGCAGCGTCATCCCCTTGGCGGGCAAAAGCCGCACCGCGACACCCATGTTGATCATCGCCTGCACGCCAAAAATGGCGACAAGGCCGGTGGCGGCCAGCCGGATGAACGGGTCTCGCTCCCGCATCAGTCGCATCAGCGAACGCACCACGATCATCGAATAAAGCCCGATGATCACCAGCACGAGGACCAGCCCGAATTCCTCGGCGGCCACGGCGATGATGAAATCCGTATGCGCATCGGGCAACGACCATTTCACCGCCCCCTCACCTACACCCACGCCGAAAAATCCGCCCTCGCGGATCGCGTTGGTCGCAAAACCAAGCTGGGTGGTGGGGTCAAGGTCGGCGCTGAGAAACCCATCAATGCGGCGCGCGAAATGCTCGGAATTAGAATAGGCAACAGAGCCTGCAAGGATCACCAGCCCGGCCATCGCCATCAGCAACAGGATCGGCGCGCCCGCCACGAAATACATCACACCCCATGCAAACAAAACCAAAGAGGCCTGCCCAAAATCGGGCTGCATCGCCAGAAAGGCTACGATCACCATCGTCAGGATAAACGACCAGCTGAGGCCCGGAGGCCCGTTTATCTCGCGGCTCGCGGCCATCATCCACGCGCCCACGACCACGAAACCGGGCTTGAGAAACTCCGACGGCTGGATCGAGGCAAACCCGAGCGAATACCACCGCGTGGCCCCCTTGCCAAAATCCGTGCCCAGCACGGGCAAAAGCATCAGCGCCACAAGCGAGATCAAAAACCCTATCACCGCCAGACGCCGCACCAGCATCGGTGTCATCATCGAGGTCAGCACCATGGCCGTCATCGCAAGGCCGCCAAAAAACATCTGCCGCGTCACGTAATGGAAAGGATCAAACCCGTTCTTCTCGGCCAAAGGCGGCGAGGCCGCAAAGCCAAGCAGAAGCCCGATCCCGAACAGCACTAGCACGCAGGACATCGACCATTTGTCGATTGTCCGCCACCACTTGGGAAGAACAGGCTCGACATCCCGCACCGGGACCGACCCATAGACCATCTCTGTCATGACACCACGCCGATTACTGCCTCTGAACTGCCCCTTACCGGGGTCTATTGTCTTATTGTAACAGGACCGCACCTTTTAGGGAAGGCCACAAAGGCTGGTGGTGGGCTTTGCACCTCTATCTGCATAAAGCGGCAAGAGGCCTCGCCACCCGGACATTTGCGCAAATGCGGCGCGCCTTGACCCGCCCCACACAATCAGGCACCCCGCTGCAATGGATGTAGATACGCTGATACTGGGTGCCGGGGCGGCAGGGATGATGTGCGCGGCACGTGCGCCAGGCAGCAGCCTTGTGATCGATCACGCCCGCGCGCCGGGCGAGAAAATCCGCATCTCGGGCGGCGGGCGCTGCAACTTCACCAACATGTATGCGTCCCCCGAAAATTTCCTGTCGCAAAACCCCCATTTCTGCAAATCCGCGCTCAGCCGCTATACCCAATGGGATTTCATAGCCTTGGTGGATCAGCACAAAATCGCATGGCACGAGAAAACGCTCGGTCAGCTTTTCTGTGACACCTCCGCAAAAGAAATCATCGCCATGCTGCGCGCTGAGATGACGCGCGCAGGTGCGGCGCTCTGGCTGCAAACATCGCTCAAAGACCTCAGCCATGATGGCACCCACTTCCAAGCCACACTGGAGAAAGAGGGCGCGCGCCGCACCGTCGCTGCGCGGCATCTGGTGCTGGCCACAGGCGGCAAATCCATCCCCAAGATGGGTGCAACCGGCCTTGCCTACGACATCGCGGAGCAGTTCGGCCATGCGCTCACCCCCACCCGCGCAGGGCTGGTGCCGTTTACCTTCCCCGAAGGCCGCTTCGCCGCCCTGTCGGGCCTCTCGGTCCCCGTGCGCGCCAGCGCAGGTGGCACGGAATTCGAGGAAAACCTCCTTTTCACCCATCGCGGCCTCTCCGGCCCTGCGATGCTACAGGTCTCGTCCTACTGGCAAGAGGGCGCACCGATCAGCATCAATCTCGATCCCGCAGGGACGCTTCTCGAGGCCATGCGCGCGCAACGCACCCAATCAGGCCGCCATCAGCTCAACACCGAGCTTGGCCGCCACCTCCCCGCCCGCCTCGTGCCCGTTTTGGAGGCAGAACTGAACCTTACATTGACCAGCAAACTCGCCGACCAATCAGACGCAGCCCTGACCGATCTGACACAAGGCCTACGCCACTGGCACCTCACGCCCGGCGGGACAGAAGGCTACCGGACGGCAGAGGTCACAATGGGCGGCGTAGACACAGACGGGCTGTCGTCGAAAACCATGGAAAGCCGCCACCAGCCCGGCCTCTTCATCATTGGCGAGGCCGCGGATGTCACAGGCTGGCTCGGCGGTTACAACTTTCAATGGGCCTGGAGTTCAGGCGTCGCCGCAGCAGGCGCCATCGCGGCCCGCATTTAGCGCCCCTAGCTTCTTCTCAGTCTAAATACTCCCGCCGGAGGCGCCTGAAGCCCCTGCAGAATTTGAGTATTTATGCTAAGAAGAAAGCCTGAAAGATCACGCAATATAGGTCGGATGGAACAGCCCGCCGGGCGACAAGGTGAAAATATCCACGCCGTCCGCTGTCACGCCAACCGAATGCTCGAATTGCGCCGAGAGGGATTTGTCGCGCGTCACAGCTGTCCAGTCATCCGCGAGCACTTTGGTCTCGGGGCGGCCCAGATTGACCATCGGCTCGATGGTGAAGAACATGCCTTCCTCAAGCTTGGGTCCGGTGCCCGCGCGGCCATAGTGCAGCACATTGGGCGGCGCGTGGAAAACCAGCCCGAGCCCGTGACCGCAAAAATCGCGCACGACAGACATGCGCTGCGCTTCGATATAGGTCTGGATCGCTGCACCAATATCACCGAACGTGTTGCCGGGGCGCACGGCCTCGATCCCCTTCATCAGCGCCGCGTGGGTGACTTCGATCAGCCGCTCGGCCTTGCGCGGCAGTTTGCCTGCCACATACATGCGCGATGTATCACCAAACCAGCCATCCACAATCACCGTCACGTCGATGTTGAGGATATCGCCATCCTTCAGCAGCTTGTCACCCGGGATGCCGTGGCAAACCACGTGGTTCACGCTGATGCAACTGGCGTGTTTGTAGCCTTTGTAGCCGATTGTAGCGGATGTGGCGCCTGCCTCATCGACCATCGCCTCGATCATCGCATCGAGGATGGCGGTGCTTTGACCTACCTGCACCTCGGGCGCGATCGCATCCAGAATCTGGGCGGCGAGGGCGCCGGCCTTGTGCATGCCTGCAAAATCCGCGTCCGAATAGATGCGAATTCCGTCCCGTGTCACGCGTCCGCGGTGCTCTTTGTTCAAGGTGGGCCTCATGCGTTTTGGCTATGTCGATTATGTAGGGGAATTTCGGCAAAAGGGCCAGCGCTGCGCGACCAATTATTGCGCGCGCCTCACACAACTGGCAGCGGACCAGTCAGTGTGATGCCCTCCGGGGCCGGGCGTGCGCCCAGCGCCATGATCTCCACCCCCGCCGCGCGCGCATCCTCCAGCGCAGCGGCGTAGGCCGGATCGATATCACGCGCCACGCTCACATGGGCGCAATCAGAACGCTGCACCACATAGAGCAGCACCGCCCGCGCCCCTGCCTGCGCCACATGGGCCAGCTCCTGCAAATGCCGCGTCCCGCGCGCCGTCACGGTGTCGGGAAACTCCGCAAGCCCCGCTGTGCGCGACAGCGTGACAGATTTTACCTCGACGTAAGCCTCTGCCCGTCCAACCCCGCGCAGAAGAAAGTCGATCCGGCTCGCCTCCCCGTATTTTTGCTCAGGCAGAATTTGGTCATACCCTTCAAGCCCTTCCAGTCCCTGTTCCAGCGCTGCCCGTATCATCCGGTTCGCGGCGCCTGTATCCACGCAGGCCATGTGGCCATCCCCAAGTTCGGTTAGCCGCCAGCCGTATTTCAGCTTTTTCTTGGGGTCGTCATTAGGCTCCACCCAGATCGCGGCACCGGGGTCGGCCAGCCCCGTCATCGCACCTGGGTTGGCGCAATGGGCCACGACCTCGCGCCCGTCCTTCAGCACGATATCGGCCAGAAAGCGTTTATAGCGCCGCACCAGCCGCGCCCGGACAAGAGGGGTTTGAAACCGCATGAGCGCAGGCCTATACCGGGCAGGCAGACCATTCAAGGAGGCCGCCCCATGCCAAACCCTACAGCCGCCATGCTTGTCATCGGGGATGAGATCCTGTCGGGGCGCACGCGGGATGCGAACATGCACCATCTGGCCAATGCCCTGACGGCGGCTGGAATTGATCTGCTGGAGGTGCGCGTGGTAAGCGACGATTCCGGTGCTATTCAAAGCGCGGTCAAGGCCCTGAGTGACGCCTACGCCCACGTCTTCACCTCCGGCGGCATTGGTCCCACCCATGATGATATCACCGCCGACAACGTGGCCGCCGCGATGGGGGCTGCAATCGACATCCGCAACGACGCCCGCGCCATCCTTGCCGCGCATTATGAGCGCTCGGGGATTGAGCTGAACGCTGCCCGCCTGCGCATGGCCCGCATCCCCAAAGGGGCCACGCTCATCGACAATCCGGTGAGCGCTGCGCCCGGTTTCACCCTTGGCAATGTGCATGTGATGGCCGGCGTGCCCAAGATTTTCGAGGCGATGCTGGCGGGGCTTTTGCCCAGCCTCACGGGCGGCGCGCCGGTTCTGTCGCAATCTTTGGAAGTGCAGCGCGGCGAGGGTGATATCGCGGAGCCTCTGGGAGATCTGGCGGCAGAGTACCCCGAGCT
>ERZ887942.920-NODE-920-length-22191-cov-25.154183_pt1 | contig 22191 bp, 21 predicted proteins | sample MGYA00521099_ERZ887942 | MGnify/ENA primary metagenome ERZ887942 (study PRJEB32303, sample SAMEA104408605) | aquatic metagenome | biome: Brackish water; feature: Pelagic; material: water | place: Baltic Sea | collected 2014-06-07T06:48:00 | depth 16,251 m ...
GTGGTCGCGGTGAACCGGCTCTACTTCGTGGTCGCGGTGAACCGGCTCTACTTCGTGGTCGCGGTGAACCGGCTCTACTTCGCGTTGGGCCGGTGGTTGCCTGGGCTCCCTTCGTTGGACTTGTATGTACAGTTCTTTAATGGCCTCGGTTAGAATGGGAATCACTTTAGTGTAATCAACGGTGAGATGACCACTGAGTGTTTCCGAAACAACTTCGGGTAGCGTTTGTTGGATTTCTTGTGCTATAAATCCGTAGGACATGCCTCGTTTGTTTTTTTTTTCATCCTTCCATTCGAACGTTTTTCCCTGAAGCTTATTAACGATATCTAATGGGTTTTGTATATGTTGTATATTCTTCTTGAGAGAACGGTCGGACATTTGCGAAAACTGAAACGCCGACACATGCCCTTGTTCGTCTACGCTAAACACGGCATCGTTGGCCTGTTCTCCCGGAACTAGCGAAGTGATTTCAAAGTACTTTTGTGCCGGGATGTGTATAGAAAAATTAGATTCGATGGCTTGAATGGTGGACGTGTGGAGTTTATCCACCGTTATGGACCCCCCGGAAATGACAACATTGTCATGATCTTGATACGCCATTGAACCGTGTGTATTGTCTTGAACGATGAACGGGATAATTACGATATTGTCTTGGTTTATCACAAAGTCGTCTAAAACGGACGAAGGGGTGGATACAATATAACTGTTTCCGCTCGAGACTGCGTTTGGAGAGCGGCTATTCACGTATATAAAAGCGTTTACACATGCATTGGCGGATTTGAAATCGATTGCGCGGTCGAGAATTACCGAGGACGTTTCGGTTAGTGCGATGACGTTGAAGACACCGTTATACACGGTATCGGGAAGCTCGGTGGCGCTGTTCAAAATAGGAGTGTGTATCAAAACCCGGTCATCGATTTGTAACACGTTAAAGTCAATCGTATGATCAATTATACCGGTCAACGTTATTCTATTGGGGTTATTGGCGTCGACGGTGTAGCGGTAACCGTCGGTGTTGGTCGTTGCGATCTCAACGAACCTTTTAATATCGTCAACGGCGTAGTTGTAAACGTTTATATTAGACTCCACAGTGTAATTCAACTGAACGTTTCCGTCTGCGGTAAAAAAGTCGGACTTTTTCACGTAAATTTCACTCGCGCCTAGTTTTGTGAGCAAATGAGACACGTCGATGTTCGCATTACCACCCCCGCCGCCTACCCCTCCTTCAAGTATTTCGTCTTTCGTGTAATAGTTCTCCTGAATATAATCCATGTAAACGATATTACCCGCGTTTATCAAGTCCGGTACATTATGTAAAATGTAGTTCGAAACGTAGTCCTCTAATCTGAGATAAAACGGTTGCATCGGGTAATCGAACAGTCGGCTCGACTCGTTGTTCAAACGATTCAAGTCGGGGATGTACGAATTCTGGACATAGTCTTGAAGGATCTCATCTAATATGTTCGAGGTAATCAACTGGGAGGTGTCATGGTCTATCGTCAATGTGTATATGATCTCAGAGACGTCTGTCCCCAAGTTGCCATTCTCTCGGTATTCGTTGAGGACTTGTGTAATCTTTTCGGTTTGTACGTCCGGTAGCGTAATGTTCAACAGCGCGTCTTCGATCAGATTTAAGAGAGTCGTATTATTGAACTGAACGTCCGCGGTGAGATAATTCAACAAATAATCGTTAATCTGTTTTTTGGAAACCAGTTCGTTATCGGAAAGGTTCGTGTACGGTCTGGTGGTGGTTACCTCTACTCCGTGCGTTTGAATGGACCCGTCTACGGATAGCCCGCTATTTACTAATACAGACGCATTCGTATTGCCTGTGTGTTCTATAGTGTCGATACGAAGGTCGTTCGTATGTATGAAGGAATGTCCTAATAACGTTTCGGTCGAGGACCCGTCGATGCGAATGCTAATATGTGTATTTTCATCGTCCCATACCGGTTTTATCCGCAAAGAGTTCTGTTCATGGTGGGCAAACTCTAATTCTTCCGAAGTTAAAAATACGTCTCTGTCGTAAAAGTCCTGGTAGCTAACGCTTCCCATCTAAAATATTTAGCATATTCTTATTCACGGTAAATTACGCGTTCGGTGGTCGAGTTCCTTAATCGCCTCGATAAGGAACGGTATGAGCTCTAAATATGAAATGTTATAATAACCATCCTCGCCTTCTTCGACTATGTTCGGTACAACTCGAGCCACGTCTTGTGCCACAAGCCCGTACGACTTTTTCCCCTTCATGAGGTACGACTTTCCGGACAATCGAGAAATCACATCGAGCGCGTCATGCAGCTCTTTAATGTCCGTCTTTAATCGAGCGTCAGACCGACCGCGAACCTTATCGGCACATACATGACCGTATACGTCGAGTACCGCTACGTTGTCGTTGGTTCGAGACAATCGTATGGTTTCGTCGGAATGGAGCAACACCGCTTCGGCGTGTAATTTTTCCACGGTCGACGTACTCGACGGTTGGTCGGTTTCAACGAACATAAGTTGCTTTGTAGGCATTTGGTGTTATGATAAGATTGTTTAATCGCCGTATGACCACGTCACCGTTTTTTTCGTTTCACGTTTTAAAGGATCGGTGAAAATCAAATCAAAACCTGCTGTCCATTGAAACCACACCGCGCCGGTGTTCTTGGTAAAATTATCATACACATTTTTTACCACACCGTTAATTTCCGCGCGTATATTGTATGGAACGTCGAACTTGGTTTCTATACTACGGATCACTAACATACCTGCATCGACGTCATCGACTTCCACCTTGATATCGTCCGTAGACAATTGGTCTGACGGAACAACGAGCGAATTGGAAGACACATATTCGGTTTCGTACAAGACAAATACGAACTGTACCTTTGTGTCTTCGTTGATGTTTTCGGGAATCGTCCATTTGAAGGACCAGTTTGATTGCAGACCCTCCACCGACGATCCTAAGAACCATTCGTTTTGGTTATCTCCCTCGATTTCAACCGCCTTGAGTCCCGTAAAGTAGTACGCGTTCACAGCGGTCGTCGTTTTGAACGTCACCGCTATAACGTCTCCTTTCTTCGCGTAAGGTTGTTCGATCACAAAATCGTACACCAGGTCAGTGTCCGCCTTGCGAGAGTACACGATATGCGTCGACACGTGCATGGTGTTGTACGCATTGACGGCTTGCAGGAGCGAGGACTTTATAACCAATGTAAAAGTATCCGTGCTCGCTATCCGAACCATCGGTGTGTTCGAAGAGTAAATGACGTTTGTGCCGTGTATGGTGTAATGGATAATCCCGTACCCGATCGTATCGAATTGAGACGACTCCACCGGAAGTCGCACACGGATCGTGTCCACCTCGTCCATTTCGACTTGTATGTCAATATTCGTAAATAACTCAACTCGGTCACCAAGGATCGTCCATTGTTGTTTTGCCGTATGGTTTCGTTCGGTGAACGTTTCGGAGAACCACATCGAGGACATGCGGGCCGGTGAGAGCATGGTCGGTTCAAGTCGTGCAAAATACCGGAGAGTAATGTCAAATTGTAGTCGGGTAAAGCCCTCGTCTAGAAGAAGAGGGCAAATTACGATAAGCGTCGTAGGGGCGTCTCGTTGAATATACGAGTGGCACGTGGTAGACTCGTTTTGATACAATTTAGTGTCTTCGTTGTAGCCGGAGTTTACCAAAACCATGACTGGATATATGGAGAGGGTTTCGTCCATTGCGACCGGAAGGTCCACCGTGAACCGATCCGTATTTCGTTCGCTTTGTTGGATGTCAATCTCAAAATGCATGTTCCCGTGAACTACCGAGTCTTCCACCTTTCCATAAAACGTAGGTTTAACAACCGTGTATGTCATATCGGGGATATGTATATACTGGTCTAGCTGATTCCATTCGATTTCGTTAGCGGTTTGATACACATATAAGTCTTGATTCAAGGTGCTTTCGAGCGTGTCTTTCAGGTGGATAAGGTCGTTTTTCAAAGTGATATAGTTGTTTACTAACTCTTTTTTTAGCGTCTTAATGTCCTCGATTTCCTTAATCACGTCAATATTCGACACCTGTAAAGTGTTTACCGACTGTACGATATGGGCGTTCAGAACAGAAAACGATGCGTCGGTGAGTAAATGCCCCGATCTACGTAAGGTTTCGATGGGAATATACGGCGATAACGGCAAATAATCACGGTCTTGTTCCCGGCCCGCCGGGTCTTGTTCCCGGACCGCTGGGTCTTGTTCCCGGACCGCCGGGTCTTGTTCCCGGACCGCCGGGTCTTGTTCCCGGACCGCTGGGACTTGTTCCGGTTGCGTTTCTAAAAGGCAGATACCGGCATCACGAAAAATTGTCAACAACTGCGTACGTGTCTTTGCGGAAAGACCTTGCCGTTCGGCTTCGTACCTTAACGTAGAGGTCGGACAGTGTTGGATCGGTACGTACATTTAAAATACTCTTAACAAAATTTCAATAAACCATATAAGCACAACCATCTTAAACATAGTATCCGGCTGTTGTTCGGGCACGGAGTGGTCGGTAACCGTTGTAGGGTTGGGAAACATGTCGGACAAACCTCTTTGAATGATCACATCCACGTCGATGTATTGTGTCAATACGTCGATGTCTGATAGCATACTTACGATAATATCGTTGTAGTTGAAATTGGCCTGATACTCCTTACACGTGCCTTCTAATAGACTGATGGTTCGAGACAACAACAACATATCCGGGTCGATACGAAAGTCGATACGAGACTGCCCTAAAAGAGGATCCGATTTGATTCTACTGAAGAAACGCTTTATATCCACTTCGTCCACGTACATGACGACGTACTCTATAGCTCGTTCGAGTTGCGCACGTCCGCGAGGTTCTTGGTCTATGTACACTAAGTTGTTCGACAGGAGGGTTTTCACGATGCTATATTTATTCTTGGAAATAAAACACGAAAACAACGCCTTGATAAGTTTCGGTTCGAATCGAATAACCGCGCCACAGTCGAATAGAACGAATTGAGACCCGCTTACACCGACGTTCCCCGGATGAAGGTCACCGTGAACGATTCCGTGTTTCATACCCGCAATAACGACTTCCTTCGTGAGTTCGTTCATGTTATCTCCTACGCGAACACGACGCGCATCGACGTACTCCATAACTAAAAGTTTAGAGGTGGAAACCGCCCCTATAACGCGAGGTACGCGGACGTTCGTGTTTTCGAAAGCACGACGCATTCGAAGGAGGTTTTGTCGTTCGTTTTTAAAATCGAGTTCTTGAAAGACGGAGCGCCTACTCTGAACGACTATATCGTGCATATCCTTCAAGACACGCGCACCGGGCGCCATCGACATAAGCATGCGTATTCCTTTGTCTAATGCGTCAAAGTCCGTTTCGAACGCCTCTCTTACGTTCGGTTTTTGTATTTTGAAAACCACTTGGACGTCTGGGTGGGTCTTCAGAGTAGCTCGGTGTACCTGTCCGACGGACGCGGTGGATAACGGTATCGTGTCGATGGTCTCGAAAATATCCGCAGCGTTTTCTCGCATTAACAACTGATGAACGATGTCATATTCGACAGGGGTCGTGTTGTCGTAGAGATCGGAGAGTTCCTCTGTAACGTATCGGGGAAATACATCGGTCCGTGTCGCCACAAATTGGCCAATCTTGACGTACGCGGGGCCCATACGAACAATATCCTTCTTCATCCAAGACAGTTCTCTAGTATTGTAATGGTACGCAAATTTAAGCCCGAAGTATAAAGGCTTTACAAATGCAACACACTCCATCAATTCTTTTTCTAATATTATATATAAATGCGCGCTGTATGTCACATGCAATCGAATGGCCCACTACCTACCACCAACCATAAGTGGTCGAAATATGAGGCGCGCGGAAAACAACGTCTTCAACAGATTCGTCAGAAAGTGAACGAAGTCGCGAAAGAACTCGACGCCATCGCCAAAGAGGATGTCGAATACACCAAATCGCTCTTACACAAGTCTGAAACGCCCACGGAGACCGATTTATTCGACCCTTGAATCGAGGGTTAAAAACATAATTGACGCGTCACGGAGAATATCGTCTACATTGCTCGTCGTCACAACATCATCGTCGACCAACTTCCATTTACCCTCTTGAAAAACACCGACATTGTAATGTCCGGAGTCTTTCTTACCACACGGGATGTATCGACAAACGGCAAAGGCCGTGTATATAAATATACCGAAACGAAATGTCAAATTATGTATGTTCGTTGTAGGACGCACGCGAATAATAAGCGTTTGTGGGTAATGTGAAACGGACACATACTCGCTACATGTATTCGTTCGATGACACATATCGCATATATAACCGGGAAGCGTGTGATTTCCAAGGCCCGTGAACGTATCGTAGAGACCGTACGTACACTCATGTTTGAGAATCACATGATTGCAATGCATGCACTGAATTCGATTCTCGAATTGCACTTTGTATATTTCGTCGACGATCGAGTGTCGTTCTCCCCATGACAGGCATCCTTCACGCGACCCGACATAACGCGTATTGGGAATCGGGGTCATGAACGTGCGAAGATACTCAAGTATGACGATAACTGCCTCGTGTGCGTCGTTCTGTTCCTTGTTGTTGAAGGGTTTGTAGAAAATGCGAATTTGTTTATAAAGTTCATCTGGGTCGCACACGACACTATTACGTACACGGGAAAACAACTTATAAAATAAGATAGCCTCTTTTTTGGTTTGTTGGGTACTCCGTCGTATGTACCGTTCTATAGAGTTCGTCCATACGATACACTGCAGCGCCGCGCTCAAATAACATGTATTTCCTTTATTCAAAATCATAGTTTTGTTACTTTGAGGCTATCCACCTTGTCTCTTATCAATCGTTGTTCTAGTGCCTTTAAGTTGAATTTGCGCATATCGTCTATATTCGGACACGAATGAACTTCGTAGGACAAACACCGTGTACAAAAATCGTGGACACACCATTTACACAATAACAAGAGATGGTTTTTACGCTTACAATAAGTACATTTGGGCATTTTTATGTTATAGATTCGTTAGGAAAACACAAGTCTTTCCTATAAATTCCATTAGATAAAAACAGTCATTGTATAAACATGGAACCGTGTCAGTTTGATGTGTTTGTATCGACATCGCTCGTTTTGAACTTTCTCGCTAACAATACAGTCATTAAAGCGATAAAGGCACCGCGCCCACCCATATTCTTCTTCTTAGACAGATCGAGTCGTTGAGATTTCATTCGAATAAAGCAACCGAACCAGATTAAGGCTTGTCGTGCGACCGATACGATGTGCGCGACCGATAATTTGGGCTTCGAGTTCGGCGTGCATTTTTTGAAACAAAATTACATCGGTCGCGCGCGTGAGGTTGAGTCCGCATCCGTGTACCGTCGCGTTGGCGATCAGTAGACGTACATGCCCTTCCTCAAACAGGTCCACCGTTTTTTGAATCTTACCCGTGAGTGCACGGTAGGGAATACCGTGCCCGTCGAGCACTTGTTGAAGCTTTTTAAAGGTGTTGTCGTTGTACATAAACACCAGTATGTGCGCGTCTTCCGTGGTAAGCTTGTCTTTCAAGACCCGTACGAGTCGTTCGTACTTGTGACTGTGCGACGCACCACCGGAAGAAACCTTTGTGGTTTTCATAATCGAAAAATGTCCCCGGCATAAAGGACACGTCGTGTTTTCGACGTCGAACAAGCGCCTCACGCAAGGTGTGCAAAACGTATTCATACAACAGGTGAACACGCACCGCTCTATAGCGCATTCGTAACAGATGGGACACGGCGAGCTCGGTACCCGATCCAACAAAATGTCAACCTGTTCGTGAATCCGTCTCAGTTTCGACTCGAGACACTCAATTTTTCGTTTCGTTTTGTCTATTTTAAGTTGCGTTACCTGATTCTCCTCCGTGCGATGTTCCAGTTTATTCAGGTATTGGGTTTTTATGTGCAAATTGTTTATTTCGATCGCGATGCTTTTACACACATGCGACACAATATTCTCCTTGGTATCGATCGAACAACCGTAATGATCCATCACACCCCGTATATCATCCCCGTTCAGTAACTGCACGACGTCTTCCGACACGGCGTGGTCGAGTATCATGAGATACACCGGGTCTTCACAACGGATCGTATTGATAGTTATAGGAGGGAGCCTTAATAGTGCGTCAATGTAATTATTGTTCATTTTGACGATTATCCTTGGTAATATATAATTCGCGTTCTCGGACTGTAACTTTTTGAACGTATTTTTAATGTATCCGTTGCGCGCGATACCGTTAGTCACCACTCGAACGAGGGTTCCGGTCCCTTCGTATTTCCAGAAATGACCGTCACAAAATAGCAAATTATTCAAGGAGGAACTCACGAACCACACGAACCGACTCATGGGTTTCACACACGAGGGAATGTTGATTGAGTCGGATTCGTCAAAGATGACGCGACTCCAGGTCCACGGACACGACTTGATCAACATATTGTAATGCGTCGCTGCGCATAGTACGATGTCTTTGGGTTCGATATCTCCCCATACGAAGGGGAACATTTGTTTCTTCACCACCACAAACGACAGGTCGGTGTACTCTTGTACGTATTTTTGCCACGTCGCAATCATATGACACGGTACCACAATCAGATTTCCGCCGAGGACACGCATGTCACGCCGTTCGTCGAGTACGTATGCGGACTCTCCGAAATGGTACGTCACGAACGGTTGGACGCCGAGCCGCACTTGGGTGGCGATCAGACCAAGCACGCATAACGATTTACCGCTGCCGATTTTATTTGAAAGAATACCAATCTCGGCAACCAACATGTGGTCGTTTAATTCCACACGGTTATTCTCGAGATTCCGCATCGCGTGGATCGATTGTAGTTGATGTGTCATGAGGTTCATGTTGTGGATGCGAACGGGCTGCGCATCAAATGCCGCATCTTCTTCGAGTGTCCCTTTTTCGTTAATGTCCAATCGTATACGGTTCTTATCATGCATAATTATCTATTTCAATTTGTTCTTAATACTATAGAACAAAACCACCGGCATCCTGTAAGATGCACTCTTGTACCCTTTGCAATTGCAATCATTGAAGCATTGCACATGAACGGTCATCGGAGATGTTTCGCGAATCACAAAGTACACGTGATTGCTAGAATGTGCGCGCTCGACATTCATACAAAAACGGCTTTTTACCAATACGTGAATAAAGCCTTTCATTGCTTTGATCTGAGACACGGATACGTTTTTATAATTGGGATGAATGAAGCCAAAGTCGGTTGTCGTTATTGACGATACGTCGATGCTACGTTGACGACACGCGATTGGTAATGGTGGCAAGTTTGTGTGAATTGTGGCGAGTAACAAATCGTCATACGTCAACTGTCCAGGTGAGTCCGGGTAGATCACGTTTCCGTTTCGAACATAGGCGTACGGGTAATACTCGCGCCCAATATGCGCTTTTTTTTTGGACCCAATCATACGCAAACCGGATCGATAGACCGACTTGTCAAAGTCGGTAAACAATTTGGATGTTTTCTGAATCGCCTCGTCAGGAGAGTTCACCACGATGTCGTGAAATATGATATGTGCGGCGTCGAGTTCGGACGGAACACATACGATACAGTTTTCGCGGGTTGCTGCGAGAATATTTATAAGTTTGTCTTCGACGAATCCGGGTAATTGATGATCCAGGTCAATATACCACTTGCTTGGATACGACACTTTTTCGACCAAATGTGCCCCGGCTGTTTTATAATTCTTGGAGTACATACGAAGAAACAGATCGACTTTGTCAATCTTAAATTTACCTCCTATGAGACTCAAGTGCGTGGCGTCGGCCGCGCGATCGCACGCAGCGCTCTTCATTAAACGTTCCATACTTCTTGGAGTAAATATTCTTTAAGTTACTTTTTTTGATATCCGGATAACCGCCTTTAGACGTACCCCGCCATTCAATGGTTGGGTACACCCGTGTTTCGTATGGATCTGGCGTGCGCGGACCTTGCTTGTCGGACATTTCGCACGGAATCGTGCGTAATACGAGACCATTTTTTTAAAACCGTACTTGGTGTTTGGATACATCGTTTCCTTATTCGTCTGGCACTTACGCACGTAATTATGGAGTTTAAAAAGCCACATGGATAAAGACTCTCGTGACTCGAACACTTTATTTGTGAGTTTGAGCTTTTTATGTTGTGTAATTGTGCGATAGTAATTGTCACGACAACTTCCGCAGGGTAACACACCGGCAATACTCTTGAAAAAAAGCTTGTACGCGCGTTTTTGTTTATCGGGGTGGTAATTAAGCGCGATACAATGTAAAAACAACCACGCGGCCGGTCCCCATACAGTGGTCTGGAACCCTTGTAGGTTATTTATCATTAATATACGTATAGATAATGTTTTCTACAGCGGTCTTCACCTCGTCCGGGCTTTTAGACGCGTCGATAAAGTGAACGACTACGTTCATGTCCTTTAAAACTTCCGTCGCAAGATGCTCGTACTCCATATGAATCGTACGAATATAGTCCATCGACACACCGTGTTCACATCCCCGGGAGCGTTGCTGGATGCGTTCGAAGCACATCTCCGGGGTTGCGCGGAGGTATATGTAAACATCGGGGACCCATCCAATACGATGCACGAAATCACTCAACAGGTTGTACTCCATGTAGGACATAATGTCGCTACGCACGAGACCCTTGGCGAATACGTACAGCGAGTCCAGCGGGCTCCTCTCCGAAACGAACGACTCGTTTCCGTAGTCTAGAAAGTCGTACAGGATTTTCATTTGAAACGGAAAACAAAAGCGTTTCATATCCGAATAGAATAAATCCAGCCATGAACCCCACTTTTCGATTGGTTCTGGTTTTACATTCAACGTATTGTCCAACGTCCGAATCAACGTAGTCTTACCGCTTCCGATGTTACCACCAATTGTGATCTTCATGTTTGTTTACTTTAATATTCGTCATTCTTTAAGTAAATTTCCGGGTATATATTTTAAACCGCCATAGGGGCTTTGATACTCTCACAGGGCTGATACCCTTTGACCTCGAGGTCCTCATAAACAAGCGCGTCGATGTCCTTTTTATCCGCGTTGATGTAAATCTCAGGGAACGGTCGTAAGTCTTCGTACCGCGCAATTTGTGTATCTGCTTGGATCATGTGGTTGTTGTACAAATGAACGTCTCCGAAGAACATAACGAGCTCGTGCGCCTCGCAACCGGTCACATGCGCTAACATGTGTGTAAGGAGCGCGTAACTTGCGATATTAAACGGAACCCCCAGGAACATATCGGCGGATCGTTGGTACATGGAACACGACAAATGCTTCCGACCGTTCGTGGTATGTACGTAGAACTGCGCCATGATATGGCAGGGTGGAAGTGCCATTTCGTCCAGTTGGGACACGTTCCATGCGCTAAGAACCATGCGACGATCGCTCGGGTCGGTTTTTATGGCATTCACAATTTTCTTAATCTGATCGATTCCGTGTTCTTGTTCGGTGTCCTCTTTGTTATACGGTTTGCCCCACGATCTCCATTGGTACCCGTATATAGGTCCAAGTTCACCTTCGTCGTAATGTTGAAGGCCGGTTCGGTCGAGAAACTCGCGAGACCCGTTACCGTCCCATATACGGACACCGTCCGCGCGCAAAGAGTCGTTACGACTAGACCCTTTCAAAAACCACAGAAGCTCCTTCGCAACCCCTTTGAAAAAAACCCGTTTCGTGGTTAACAAGGGTATTTTGTTACGTTTCAAACAAAACCGAAGGGATTTCCCAAACAACGACCGACCACCCACGTTCGTTCGATCCATCTTTTCGTGTCCGAGAAGTTTAACCTCGTTCATTAGGTCGAGGTACATTTGCTCTTCGGAGCGAATCGTGTACAAGTGCAATCCGTGGGTTTCCCCGCACGGGTTACCTCTGTATTGCAACAATTTGAATAAATTTAAATTCGAACGAAGAATATCATGTTCGATTAGTACGCATTGAATGTTCGGGTCGGTCTCTAACCATTGTAAAGCGGTTGTGGGATTCATGAAAGTCCAACTTTCCACATCGAGATCGACTGGTCTAGAAGAAATTGCGATTTTCATGAACATAACTATATTTAATTTCTTAAGTTTCTGTATACCAATGAATTCTAATAACAATATTAATGATATTATTAAAAATTTGTTTACTGGAGACGATAAATACATAACCGGTCTACTTATCATTCTTGCGAACGTTATTGGGTTTGTGGCTCATTTCAAGAAAATAAACTACAAACCAGTGGTATATTACGGTATTCTCGCCATGGTTATCTTATTGGGATCGCTTCTCGCGCATTTGTAATAGGAATCACGTATTTGCACAACTCGTCCGGATTTATTTGCACAACACCGTCTGAAAACACGTTTCCGTGTATACGGCAATAAAGGCAAGAGGTGTCGATACCTCGTATGGGAGGATGAGTATGTTTAAAACATCTGGATTCCGTCAATACAGACACCATCATAGCGTCGTATTGGTTGAGAGTCTCGATAATGTTAGATTCCATATTTGTTTTATCCTTTCGGTTTCTTTAAGTTGTTTTTTTACAATTATATCGTATAAATGAACGTCACATTCACGAGCGGGGATAAGCGAATGATTAGATCGGTAATCAATTATTTGTTCAACGCTCAATTAACAAGTGACAATATTAATAGACATATTCAATATTTAAAAAACAAGTATAGAAATGTGAATATAGAATCCAATAAGGTCCCCAAATCGACATTGTCGCGTGGAACGGTTACTAATATTTGTGTTAAATTAAAAAAGTGACTATCATCTAAATGAAACGCGCGGAGATGAACGAAAAAGCCGTTACATTGGGAATCGACTATACCCGTTTTAGAAACAAGCACGTGCTCCAAACCGAGATCGACCGAGTGTCCGCCCTTCCTGTATACAACACGACCGATCCATGTACCTTAGAAGATATCGAAACGATAGATCCGAACTATAAAATAGAGTGGACGCAACATCGGTATCGGTTTTGCGCAGATATTCGATCGATCAAACAAATGTTCGATAACGGTCACACGATTCTTCCATGGTCGATTGATTTTTGTTCGGGGATTCGCGCGACCCAAGACCCCGAAGAGTACAAACGCATGTTCGATATGCGATACGTACCGGACCTTGTATCCAAGGTGGAAGCGTTTTCGGGTCCCGATGTTCATCAACAAACGGACCCCCCTCCTTTTCACGCGCACTTCATTAGAGGCATCGAAGTCCTAGTGGGCGATTCTTACGTGTACGGGGTGGTGATAAACCGACTTTTAAACGCGACGAAAACACAAATATACCAACGTGTGTGCGGAAGCATGCTTAACGTTTTGTACAATATACAATCCTCCACAATTTCCGAGGATTGTATGATCCGGGATGTGTTTTATAATTATTGTTACGTTATGTACTCCGCGACCAGTTTTCATATTTCGACACAAGAGAACCATCTTTTGTATTTGTTGGAAATCCTTTTTACGTTTAACCGAATCGTCGGCGAACCCTCAAAATTTATCATCCAAATGTTAATGACCGATCTGTGAATAGTATACCAATGGCACGAACAAAGGGTTAATAAAATATGTAAGTAAAAAGGATTTAAAAAAAAAAGGTTTTATAAATATAAGGACACCGGCCCCTCATGAGTTTGCTAAATTCGATTATTTGTGACCTAGCTCCTTTCAAAACCGGTTCAAAATCGGACGATAAGGCGACGCATACGGGTCTATGGTATCCGGTGCAGGGCGCGTGGACCGTCACGAGGGAAGAGGACCTCGAGCTCCTCTGGTCGCGCTACACAAAACTGTTTAACGACGGCAAGGGGCTTCTTCGTATGGGTTTGTCCGAGGTACAGGAGGCGGTGGGTCCGTTGTTGGTCGACGTTGATTTCAAATGGAGCGTGACCAAAGGGGTGGACAGACGATACACACGAGAGGACGTGCGCATGCTGATGGACATATACGAAAACGCGATTGATAGGTATGTCGAAGGTCCATTAGACACCGTCGCGTTCGTATTCGAGAAAAATATACCGAGGCGCGTCGACGGGGGGCTCGTGAAGGACGGGTTTCACGCGATGTTTCCAGAAGTCGTGCTACGAAAAGAAGTTCGTGTCCAAATTCACAAGGATGTGCGACAGTGTATTAGTGGAAGGTCCGATGTGTTTATGGGTCTCTCGGGCATCCCGAAGGAGTCCATAATCGACGAATGCGCCGCGACCAATAATTGGTTGATGTACGGGTCTCACAAGAGGGACGACAAGTACGCGTATACGTTGACGGGTGTGTATCGAGACCACCAACTGTCGGATCCCGATTTCGACGTGACCGACCCGCGCGTTTTCAGTATTCGCGGTAAAGGGGGGAAAGAGGCGGTGTACAAACCGGACGTGATGCCGTTACCCTCCGAGTCTAACCAAAACATGACGGAACCGCCCGAGATGGTCACGGGAAAGGCGAGAGATCTTTACATGTGTCGGAATCTATTGGATATATTGTCTTCGAAACGTGCGGACGAAGAACCCCTGTGGATCCGTGTGGGTTGGTGTTTACACAACATTTCCACAGATAATCTGCGATCGTGGGTCGAATGGAGTCGACAGAGCCCCAAATTCAAGGAAGGGGAGTGTGAGAAGCACTGGAGTCGGTTTCGTTACGAAGGGTATAAACTACCGAGTCTGTGCAATTGGGCGCGGAACGACAATCCCGAGTTGTACGAGGCGTTTATAAGAGAGAACGCGAAAGTGTATTTGGAATACAGCATTAACTGCGGCGCGCATTACGATATCGCCACCATTTTGTACAGCAAATACAGCGACCGATACCGATCGATCAATCCGAAAAAATCAGACGAATGGTATTTTTACGACGAACATCACTGGAAAGAGATGCCCGGTGGGTACATGCTGATGAATAAAATGTCACAAGATCTTTCGCGCGACTTTATGGACATGGCGAACATGCACAAACGAGCGATGTTGACCCCCGACATGTCTGTCGTGAAGGAGCACAAAGAGAAACGCGACAAGTGCGCGCGATTGGAGTATCAGGTGAAGGACAACGGATTTAAGACGGGTGTCTTGAAAGAGTGCGCGCGTATGTTTTTCGACGCCGATTTCTCAAACAAACTCGACCAAAACCCCAATTTGGTGTGTTTTGTCAACGGTATGTACGACCTGGCGCGAGACGAGTTTCGCGACGGACAACCGGACGACTACGTGTCTAAAACGACGTATATCAACTACGACACCTCGTACACGATGGAGCATGACATAGTTCAAGAAATTTACGCCTTTTTGAGAAAAGTGCAGCCAAACCCGGATATGTTGAACTATATCATGACGGTGCTTGCTAGCTTTCTTGGAGGGTCCACGCAAGAACAAACCTTTCAAATATGGACGGGGAGCGGGTCGAACGGAAAGAGTACCATTATCGAGCTCTTCGAAAAGACGTTCGGGGACGACTATTGCGGTAAGTTTCCCGTCACGTTGCTTACTCGAGAACGCGCCAGTTCGAACGCGTGCACCCCCGAACTCCAGGATGTGATGTGTAAGCGCTTCGCGAGCATGCAGGAGCCCAATGATAACGACATCATACACACCGGTGCGATGAAGGAGTACACGGGCGGAGACAAGATTTACTCGCGGGGACTTTTTTCCAAACCCACTCCGTTCAAGCCTCAGTTCAAACTGGTGCTGTTGTGTAACAAGATGCCGGTCATCAAGGGTTGGGACTACGGCGTTTGGCGACGAATGAAAGTCACCAACTTCACGTCGAGCTTCGTGGACTCCCCGAATCCCGAAAACGAAAACGAATTTCTGAAAGACAAAACGTTGTCTGAAAAGTTCGACTCGTGGCGCGAGGCGTTCATGTGGTTGTTGATCAATTACCTAAAACAGTACAAACGACACGGCATCGTCGAACCGACCGAGGTGTCTCTCGCGTCCGTCGAGTATAAGAAGCGGTCCGACGGCTTTATGCAGTTCTTGGACGACAACTTTACGTTCACGAACAACGATCGCGATCGGATTAGCATTCAAGAGATATACGAAGCGTTCCGTATGTGGTTCCGAAATACAAACTCCGGACCCACACCAAACAAACAAGACTTGTTAGATTACCTTAACGCTAACGGGAAAATAAAGAAGCTTGGGAAAAATGTGTTCGCAGGACTGCTACCGCAACGAGTGGAACTCTAAAAGAATGATTTACTTTCTAGACTTTTGTCGGCGGTGGTAGAGATAGCTCGGTCGATAGGAACCGCCAGTTTACTGGCGTCCCGAACATACAGCATGTAACTGTGCATGCCGTTTATGACGATACTCATGGCCTCCTCGAACACGATGTCATTAAGCCGAGACACCTCTTCCTCCATTGGAAGCCCGCAAAACGTATTTGCGCGCTCGTGGTATGTCGCGTTCATGATACCCAGGAGATCGCGCTCGGATTGTTTCGATATGGATATACCGCTACGACGTTTTACTTCATGAATGATACGCGTTTGTATAAGGTCCATGTTCGTGTCGGAGATAAAAGTATTCAATAAACGATTATCGCTTTGTCTATGTAATCGTTCCATTTACTATATAATATAGAAAAATTAACTTTAAGAAAACGAAATATATTCGTAATCATGGACTATGACGCTATTTGGTCGGTGTATAACACAATCACACAAGATACCGTCGACCCCCCCGTTGATGAGGAAATATGTAGGCATTGTCATGAGCGGCAAGTATATATGGATACGGTCAATGGTAACATGACTTGCGCGTCTTGCGGATACGTTGCCGAAGCCAATATGATTGACCAACGCGCGGAGTGGAACGCCATTAACGATCCGAACAGCGCCTCCAAAGACCCCTCGCGGTGCGGGTGTCCTATCAATCCGATGTTAAAAAAGAGCTCCATGAGTACCATGATTGTATCGAACAGGCACCATTTCATGAAACGGCTCCATCAACAAATGTCGATGGATTATGTCGAACGCGCACGATATCACGTGTTCGAAGCCATAGCGAAGGTGGCGGGGGACATCGGTCATCTTCCACATAACGTGATCGAACAAGCTAAGTTTTACTACAAAACGTTGTCCGAACGAAAATTGTCGCGAGGAAACGTGCGAAAAGGTCTCATCGCGTGTTGTATTTTTCACGCCTGCAAAGCGATGAACGTACCGCGGTCTCTCAAAGAGATTTCGGTCATAACGTCGGTCCCCACTACGGTACTCAATCGCACCAATAAAATGTTTATGAAACTAATGCACGACGTCTCCGGGTTGGAGGCCACTGAGTGCAAACATTTGATAAGTCGTATTTGTAATCAACTACAGTTCGGCAAAGCCTACGAGTACAAAGTGGTGCGATACGCCCTTAACATCAGCCACGCTATCCAGGAAACCGGTATTCTCGATTGCAAAACCCCCTCTGCGGTCAGCGCGGGAATTATTGTATACACAGCGGACATTCTCGGTGTGGAGTTGTCTAAGTACCACGTTTCCTCCCTGGTGGACGTATCGGTAGTGACGATTAACAAAATCATTAAAGCAATTTCAGAAAATAGTACCATTCTCAAACAACATATGATCGTTTGAAACCGCGCAAACGGTGACGCGACATGTTAGACTGCTGTCTTTTCGCCTTATAACGAGGAACGAGTTTTTCCGGTCATTTTGGAAATTCATCCATCCACATGGTTGCGTCTCCGTGCAAGATATACCGAACGGTATCACGTACACATACCGATTGGGAATGGAATGATTATGCAGATACCGAAACTTATTGGCATCCGTTAATGCCCCCCCTATCACCGAACCTTGCAAAATTAACGTAAACGTGTCAATTTTTAAAAAACCGAATCGATTATTAACCGAACTTACGGTCACTATCAGATACGACACGGGTCCGGTAAGGTCGAGCGGAAAATGCATAATGGTTGTGTTTATTTCAAATTGTTCGTAGGACTCTTGTACGGTTTGAAACAACAGTCGTCCGTCTTTTGTCTTAAACAACAGTCGTTCGTCAGGGCTCAAGTGAAACCCGTCATACATCAGTTCGGCGGTCATGTCGAAGACGGGGTTGGATGGGGGGGTTAAGCGCACGCGCACGGTACCGTTCCCCGCCACCCCCATACGAACGCCTATACTTTCGTTTCTATGTAATATGATATCGGCGCGAAACTTGACGCGTACCTGAAACTCGTCGGACAGAAACACCGGATAATATTGTTTGTCGTTGTACGAGGCCATGAACGGGATGGGTACATACAACTTTCTAGACCTCCCGGTCAGACTGTATCGTGTGTTGCAATGACCCACCATATGGTCCATACCCACTCGTTTGGAACGAGAAGTGTTTAAAATGAAGTGTGTCATCAAATAATGGCCCGTAAAACTAGCCAACTCACGGTCGCCGTTGACGATGACAATCGTATCGATTACCCCAAAACCCGTGTCGTTCATGTAATAGTGTTCGCTTTCGAGCGGAGGGAGCGTCAAGCTTAAAATTAAGTTACCAATCATCTCACAACGTTGTTTATCGACGCTAAATATTACCGTCCGATCTAGCCCAGAAACGGACGGTTTAACCACCAAAGGCTCTTTGTCGAAGCGAGTGTGTTGCTTGTACGTGCTTTTGAATAATTCATTTAAAGAGTCGCCTTCTTGATCATACAAGTAATCGGTCTCCATCGTACTCCGTGCATTCACCTGCATCATCGAAGCGACTCCCGCACGTCCGTTGATCGCGTTCATTACTTTTCTTGATTAGAAACAAATATGAATGAGCACGACGTGATACTGTTTCACAATTACAACATCCTGGTTGTCGATTCCGACCGACAAGACAAGTCCGATGATGACGTGTCCGATGACGACGTGTACGACCCCCTCGAACCCATCGAAGACGATATTTTCTCGGACGACCACCCGTGGGACACGCGCGTCAAGTCGTACCGACAACGACACGAGTTGTGGTTCAGTGAACAAGAGCTTGCGTTTTTTTTATCTGATTAGGTACATATTATGCGCTATTTCCAGATCCATTCCGTGACAAAACGTACAGAAATCCCGACCACGCTCTTTACGGGCACTCACAGTCAAGCGGCGCGAAAGGCCATGACGGCGCTGTGCGAAAACCGTGACGCGTGCACGCTTACGATCGCCATGCGCGAAGTCAAACGCGTAATGCGCGACGGCGAGTTTATAGCCGTTCCAGTGCTAGATAGTGACAATATACACGTAATTCGAAAATATAAAATTAGGCGTACAAAGAACGACAATGATGTCGTCTTTAATGGCGTTACACCCGTGACATTTCGTTACAATACTCAAATTATCGAATCCTTTGGACGTGTATTGTAAATCACTTAAAGAATGTTATTGTTCATAGTAAAGCAGAACATGGCTAACTTTATCAAGCAACTTGATAACGTCGGACTCCTTGGGGCTCTTCGTAAATACGACGATAAATGGAACTTTGAAGTCGACCAGTCGTGTATCATTCAAGTCATTCAAACAAAGTTAAATCTGAATGACTTGAAGGACTCTGACAATGTCCAATCTGTTTTTGACAACACCAATACCGTTCTTATCGCGATCGGTTCGGAGCTCAAAGCGCGTGGAATGATCGACACGAAGGATAACGTAACCACGTTGGTGGACTATAACCGTCTTCTTGAAAAGGTCCATTACGCTAAACAGTTGGTCCTCGATTATGTATATTACGAACGCATAAAGGACACACATGATTACAACGCGAATATTGACACCACAATGTTTAAGTTTGTCCCCGTGGTGTACGACGACCTCAAGCCGTACCAAAAGCTGCTATACAAACTGATCGACCATATGGACCGAAACGAGTATCGCCGCGTCGGTGAGATTTGCTACGAACAAATTATGGCGAACGGGCATGGTACGCACGCGTGGAAAGAGAAACAGCCGATCATCGACATCATTAACTCGACTTGCAACATGGTGACTAACTTTGGTAACTGGACAATGCTGACGTCCGGGAAAGAACTCGACAAGCAGATTACGGACCATCTTAGTCGTACGAAAGACCCGCGCTTTCCAACGCTCGTCAAAAATCGTCACGTATTTGCATTCAAAAATGGAATATATTTGGCAAAGGCTGGTGACTTTACCGACCGGTTCATTTTTTACGGTTCGGAGGAGTACAAAGCAATCGACAAGAACGTAACCGCGTGCAAGTACTTCGATATCGATTTCGAATACACCGACAACGGGGCTGCTCCGGAGGACCTTTCAACACCTGTGCTGGATTCGGTTTATACGTACCAACATCTGACACCGGAAGTCATCGAGATCAACAAGATGTTGCTCGGGCGTATGTTGTATGATGTGGGCGAGATGGACAATTGGCAAATTATCCCGTTTCTTCTCGGCGCGGGCGGTACAGGCAAGTCGACCATCAATAACATCGTTCGCACCTTCTACGACCATTCGGACGTGGGTATTATGGGAAATAACTACCAAAAAACCTTCGGACTCGCTGACATTTACGACAAGTTCGCTTTCGTCGCACCGGAGATCAAACGCGACTGGGGGATCGACCAGGCAGAGTTTCAAGAGATCGTGTCCGGTGGTACCTTAAACGTTAACATAAAACATAAAGCGTCCGTGAAATGCACTTGGACCGCCCCCGGTATGCTCGGGGGCAACGAGAACCCGGGGTTTGTCGACAACGCGTCGAGTATTCAACGTCGCGTTGTGGTGACTCGGTTCGACGAAAAAGTCACGCACGGGGACCCGTTGCTCGGAAAGAAACTCGAGCGTGAGATTTCCGCCATCATGCGACAATGCAATTTGTACTATCTCAAGTACGCGCGGCAGTTTCATTCCAAAGACATTTGGAACGTGCTCCCGGACTACTTCCTCGAGACACAACGCCTGATGGCGGCCGCGTCGAACGCGTTGTTCGCGTTTCTTGATAGCGACTGCGTGGAATTCGGAGAAGGGTCGTACATCCCGATGGACGAGTTTTTCAAACGCTTCAACATGTTCTGCTCCGAGAGCAACATCACACGACCCAAGATAAACGTAGACTTTTATCGAGCACCCTTCTCCAAGTACAAATTGGAGGTCCTTTCAAAGTGTACCAAGAAGTACCCCCAAAAAGGAGGGCGTACGTACAAAAACGTATCGTTTATCATTGGGGTAGATCTCAAGGTTTCGGACGAAGAGTTTGACTTTTAAGCATTAATGATCGGAAAATTGAAATGCATCAGCGAGTTTTTGCTAGTTCGCTCGCACGTGTCGCGATATGGCCTTACCGTCGGTCTCTTGTAATTCCAGCCCGACATACGGATGCATTTGTTGTTTGGGGTCGCTGACTTTAGGCTATAATACGGGTCTGGTACAAATATTTCTCCGTTCACTACCCCACTTTCCAAAGGCTCGGCCCTCTTTTCCCACTGGACAAACTCTTGTGGTTCGACATCACATGGTTGGGGGAGCAGGTACGTGTGGTTCTTCCATCCTTGGGATGTGTTGTTCCCCCGGAGTGCCAGACACTGATTGGTACCCACCAGCTTAAACTTCTGTTTATTTGTACCCGGAATGTCGATACTCGTCCAATGATACTTCTCATCCGTCGTGTCGCATGGAATCGTCCATGCGGAGCACTGTTTCATAGGCAATTTGTCTTCGGTGTAGTTTGTCATCGAGGGATTTAACAAACACTTGTTTACCCCGTCGGTATCCGCTTCGCATACGTACCCATAACTGCACTGGTCCTCGATGGGCCCCCCCTCGACCGGGTTGCACGGGTCTTTGTATTCCCCTTTACACCCGTATCCCACTGGAGAGGGTTCGAGATCACCGTTGTCGGTAAGTCCGATACATCGACCAAAATGGCGACTGCGAATGAAGAAACGATCCCCTTCTTCGATTTCGCCAAGATTCGTACCCGGAACAGGAACCTTGTCCGCGCCCGGAACGCTCGCCATCGTCCGTCGTCGGAGACACTGGGTTGTGCCGTCACTTCCTGGGCGACAATCGAGGCCGCTCGCACAGTCCTCTTGTGCAGCACATGCTTCTCCATTTCCCTTTTTCCGTTGCGCTAAACCCGCTATGGGAACAAGAATGACCGTATTTTCGTCTTCCGCGCTTCGCTCGTTTTCG
>ERZ887942.925-NODE-925-length-22119-cov-20.450870_pt1 | contig 22119 bp, 21 predicted proteins | sample MGYA00521099_ERZ887942 | MGnify/ENA primary metagenome ERZ887942 (study PRJEB32303, sample SAMEA104408605) | aquatic metagenome | biome: Brackish water; feature: Pelagic; material: water | place: Baltic Sea | collected 2014-06-07T06:48:00 | depth 16,251 m ...
GGAATCGGATTTCACGACTAAACCTTAAGGGGGTTTCTTTGTGCATTCTTCATGAATGAGATGTGAGTAACTTGCGAGTAATCTTAGCGACAGCCCGATGCTGGCATCCGGTGAATAGAATGTGAATAAGGTGGGCGTGTTGTCTCCCGGGATACAAAAAACCCCGGACCATGAATGGAACGGGGTCTTGGATTTGGTGATTGAAAGGGGCTTAAAACGGACGCAGTAACACGGAGTTGGCAAATCCGAGGTAGGCGGCAATCGCTCCCAAAATGATGGCCACGAGATAGGCCGCAGGTGGGGGAAGGAGTTTCCTCTTGATAATGACAATCATGGCCCCGAGTAAAAGCAAGATGACGAGCTTTCCGATGAGCCAGGCTGGGAATCCCAAATTTAGTTTTGCCTGAAGGCCAAATCCGCTGATCAGAAGAAGGAGGAGGCCAATCCCATGGATCATGGCCGGTCGGCGCAGGGCCGCTGGTTTCTTCGGGTCGGAGGAGATGAGAGAGCCAATTCCTAAAAAGAGGACGATCAGTCCTACGAAGTGAATGATTTTGTAGATGCCTGGATCCATGGGATGCGATGAGTGTCGTTGTTGATTTAAGCTGTTGCTTGAGCGTTGAGGTGGGGGATTGCTGAGAGGAGTTTACGGGTGTAGTCGTCCTTGGGATTCAGGAAGACTTCATCGGCTTCGCCGTATTCCACGATTTTACCGGAATACATGACGGCGATATTATCGGCGATGTAGCGCACGACAGAAAGGTCGTGCGAGATGAAGATCATGGTGAGATCCAGTTTGTCACGAAGGTCCAAAAGAAGATTGAGGATCTGCGACTGAATGGAAACATCGAGAGCCGAGACCGGCTCGTCTGCGATGATGAGCTTGGGTTCCGGGGCAAGGGCACGGGCGATGGCAATCCGCTGTCGCTGTCCGCCGGAAAATTCATGAGGGTATTTTTTCATGAACCTCGAATCAAGCCCCACCGTGGCCATCAGTTCCACGACCTTTTCGGTGAGAGTCGGGTCTTTTTTGAGGTTGGGATGGCGTTGGAGGATCGCTTCGGCGAGGGTCGAGAAGACCGTCATTCGCGGGTTGAGCGAGGCGTAGGGATCCTGAAAGATCATTTGGAAATCGAGACGACGGCTCCGCACTTCGTGTTTTGGAAGGGCGGTGAGTTCCTCGTCATCGAGAATGACCTGACCGCTGGTGGCAGGCTGGAGCTGCATTACCGTGCGGGAAAGAGTTGATTTACCGCAGCCTGACTCACCCACGAGTCCCAGAATTTCACCTTTTTCAATTGAAAGGGACACGCCGTCGACCGCCTTGATGAATTCCAGGGTTCGGGAAATCAGGCCGCCACCTTTGACAGGGAAATGGGTATGAAGATCTTTGAGCTCGAGAAAGGGCACGGGAGTAAAGTGACGGGTGTTGGAGAAAATTCAAGGATTAGGAGTGCGACTTCCCCGGTAGCTGGCGATAGCCCGTCATATAGTATTCGTATCCGGACCAGAGGGTGAAAAAAGCCGCCGCGATTGTTGGGTAAATGAGGGGGATGGCGTTGAACTGCAACATGATCCATCCCATCGCGATCATCTGGGTCACGGTGCAGACTTTTCCGGTCCAGTGCGGCTTGATGGGGACCTTTCGATTGATAAAATACAGGACCCAAATGCCGACGATGATTTCGACATCACGCGCAATCACGAGAATGATGAACCAGACGGGGAGGTGCCAATCGATTCCCCAGTTCACAAAGGTCGCCGTTGCGAGTCCGGTCATGAGGAGGGCCTTGTCGGTGAGCGGGTCAAGGATGGCCCCGGCGAGGGACTTTTGGTTGAAATGACGGGCGATCCAGCCGTCGAGGCCATCGAGAACGGAGGCCAGGGTATAAATCGCGACTGCGAGCCAACGGAGGGCTTCGTCGGGTGTGCCCGCGTCAACGGTGCGTCCGTAGTCGACCGCGACCCAGGCAAAAACCGGGATGAGGGCAAGACGGATGAGGGTGATGACGGTGGCAAGAGTCACAGTGACGCTGCTTTTTAGTGGACATTCGTGGCTACGGCAATTGAAAGGGGAGTGTGACGGCAACTGAACTAACCGCAATTCTTGCTGAGGCGGGCGTGGTCCCTTCAAAAAGGCTTGGGCAAAACTTTCTCGTCGACCAAAACACTGCGGAGTGGATTGTCGACCAGCTTAATCTTGAACCCGATGATACGGTTGTCGAAGTCGGCCCCGGCACGGGCGCATTGACCGAGCACCTTATTGGAAAGGTCGCCAGGATCATTCTCGTTGAGTACGATCGACGCCTCGCGGAATATCTCACCAAACGCTTCGCCGACCGCCCCGAGGTCACCGTGATTAATCATGATGCCGTCCGTCTCGATATCCGCCCTTTTTTCGCACACAAGAATGTGAAGCTCCTCGGCAATCTTCCCTATTCTGCGGGAGGGGCCATTCTCCGGAATTTTCTCAAGGGACCGTCGCCTTTCGTGCGTGCCGTCCTCATGTTGCAGAAGGAAATGATCGCCCGCATTCTCGCAGGTCCCCGTTGCAAGGACTACGGGGTGCTCACCCTGAGGATGCAATGCGAGTGGCAGGGCGAATCGGTGAAGGTGGTTCCGCCAAGTTGCTTTATTCCGAGGCCTTTGATCGATTCCACAGTCATGACTCTGGAGCCCCGACAAGCCGAACTCCCGGTGCATGATCGTCGCTTGTTCGATGAATTGGTTCGGAGAGGGTTTGCCCAGCGTCGGAAACAATTGCGAAAAAATCTTCCCGCCGACATTGATTGGGGAGTGGTGAGTGAAAAACTCGGGTTGTTGCCGACCGCACGGGCGGAGGAATTAAGTCTTGAAGATTGGGTGGCTCTCACCCGCGAAGTGGATCCGTTGTTTGTGAAAGAAGAGGGGCAAGGTGATGACGAAATGCTCGCCGTCGTTGATGACGAGGACAAGGTGGTCGGGAGTGAGCGGCGTGATGTCATTCATCGCGACGGGTTGAAACACCGTGCCGTTCACATCTTTGCCCTGAGTCAAAAAGGAGAGGTTTTTCTGCAAAAGCGGTCCCGCTTAAAAGACAAGTGCCCCGGATTATGGGATTCAAGTGCCGCCGGGCATGTCGATGCCGGTGAAGAGTATCAGGATTGTGCGATCCGCGAACTGGAAGAGGAATTGGGATTGACTGATCACGAAGTGACGGAGGTGGGCAAGCTGGGAGCGCATGCCAATACGGGATGGGAACATGTGCGGCTCTACGCAACCCTGGCCAATGGAACGATTCGATTTCCCTGTGTTGAAATCGAATATGGCGGGTGGTTCACGATGCCGCAGATTGACGAATGGGTCACCGCCGTTCCCGAAGACTTCGCACCTGGGTTTTTGGCCTGCTGGAAGGTCTGGAAAGAAGCGAACCCCGCCCGCTTTGAGTGATGTCTGCTGAAATTGAAGTCCTCCCCGGCCAGTCGTGGGGAATTGTTGGTCGCAATGGCTCCGGCAAGTCGACCCTCGCTGAGGCGCTTGCCGAAAAATACCACGGCTCCCTCGTTTCTTTCGAGGTGGAGGACCGTCTTCTCGAACGCGAGATCCGGGAAGATGACTCCGAGTTTCTTGATCGCGTCGACTTCGGGCGTACCGTTCGCGAGATGATCTCCGAAGTTTGTCCGCTGGATGGGGATCTCGAATCCCTCGCGGCAGAGCTCGGGCTTTTCGATCTTCTTGAGCAGGGTTTTCTGACTCTCTCGACCGGCGAGCGACGTCGCCTCATGTTGGCCCGCGCGCTGGTTCAAAGTCCGTCTATCCTCATCCTCGACGAACCCTTTGATGGGCTCGATCAAGCCTTCCGTGCTCCCTTGAAGAAGTTGCTCGAAGGACGAGACCTCATTGTTGTCGCCAATCGCTTGAGTGACCTTGACGGCCTTGTGAGTCATCTGGCGTGTGTCGAGAGCGGGCAATGCCTCCTCGCTGGTGTGCGCAATGAAGTCATCGGCAATGAGGCTTTCCAACATCTCATGGAACTGGATCGCGATGCCATCGAAATTCCCGAGGGAAACGCGGCCAAAGCTCCTGACGGGCCTCTGGTGGAGATGAAGAACGTCACCGTCATTCACGGCGGACGGCAAATCATTTCCTCGCTCGATTGGACTGTCGAACGTGGCCAGAATTGGAAGATCTCCGGCCCCAATGGCTGTGGGAAATCAACCCTCGTTAATCTCGTTACCGGTGACCATTCCCAATGCTACTCGAACGACGTTACCGTGATGGGAGTCCGGAGGGGGAGTGGTGAATCGGTCTGGGACATCAAGGCCCTCATCGGGATTATTTCGCCAACCCTTCATCAACAATACCGCGTCGGGGCCAATGCCCTCACTGTAGTTGCTTCGGGATTTTTCGACAGCGTGGGCATTTATCAAGACGTTCCGTCGGAGCAACTTGTTGCCGCGCGGGCTTGGCTGGATCTCGTTGGCATGACCCCGTGGAAGGCTCGCCCGTTCCGGAGTCTCAGCTATGGCCAACAACGCCTCCTCCTCATCGCCCGGGCCTTGGTGAAACAGCCCCCGCTCCTCATTCTCGATGAACCATGCCAAGGCCTCGATCCGATGAACCGCGCCCTTGTTTTGGGCGTTATCGATCGCATCGCGGCGACCGGGTTGACGCAGATTCTCTACATCACTCACGAGCCGGAAGATCGGCTGGAGTGTATCACCCACGGCCTCCGCCACGATGGGGTGCAGTGGTTCGAAGATAGCTAAGGCTTCTTGTGATCGATCTCTATGCCCTGCGTCTCCTGCGGCTGGTTTCAGAGCATCGCGGATTTACCTCAGCGGCAAAAGAGGCTGGGATTTCACAGAGTGCGTTGACTCGACAGGTTCAGGGGCTTGAGGAGCGCTTGGGGCTCAAGGTTTTTGAGCGAACAACGCGGTCGGTTAAACTCACGGAGGCAGGGGCGGTTTTTCTGCGTGAGACCGAGGCTCTGCCTCACATTTTAGAAGGAGCCCTCCGGAGAGTGCGTGAAGAATATTTAGATGCTCCTCGCGAGGTGAAGATAGGTCTCTCTCTGGGGCTCGCTCTCGCACACATTCCGGGTATTTTTCATTCAGAGCAAAAAGGGCTTCTCGGGAAAAGAGTGCGTCTCACCCAATTTTCAGATCAGGAAATTTTGGAGCAGGTGAGTCGGAGTGAACTAGATTTGGGAATCATTGACCGGCCTAAAAAGCTCCCCGAACAGGTTCGGGTGAGCCATGAGATGGAGGACGAGTTTTGCCTGATCGGTTTCGCTGGTTCGGTCGTAGAAAAGAACTTTGACGAATGGGGTGTCGCTCAGACATGGATCCTTCCGCCTGTGGGTTCTAGTTCGAGAGCGTTGATCGATCAGTGGGCGAAACAACAAAACTTGAGGTTGAATGGAAACTTGGAGTTGGAGAATTTTGATCTTATCAATGAGTTCGTAGCATTGGGATTTGGAGTAGCACTCGTTCCTCGTCGAAGTTTGACGAGTCTCATGAGAAGACACCGGGTCAGCCGCTTACCCATGCCGTTAAGATTATCACGCCAATTGATAGCAGTGGTTCCAAAGCACGGGACGACTCCTGAATATGTGAGTGAGTTCGTGAGCGGGATTCTCTTTTCGTAGAAAAAAAGAGAGAGCCCACTTTGGACTCTCTTCTGATCAAGTTGATGGAGCTTTCGCTACGTGCCTAGGTAGCAGAGGTTGCGAGTTCTTCTCCCTTCATGTCGTCGCCGGTGTAGCCGTTTTCTTCGGCGTATTTCCGGACGTCGGCGGTGATTTTCATGGAGCAGAAGGTCGGGCCGCACATGGAGCAGAAGTGAGCGGTTTTGGCGCCTTCGGCAGGGAGGGTTTCGTCGTGGAAGTCGATCGCGCGGGCGGGGTCGAGTCCAAGGGCGAATTGGTCGCGCCAACGGAATTCGAAGCGGGCTTTGGAGATGGCATTGTCACGTTCCTGGGCTGCGGGATGACCTTTGGCGAGGTCGGCGGCATGGGCGGCAATCTTGTAGGTGATGACTCCTTCGCGGACGTCGTCGCGGTTGGGGAGACCGAGGTGCTCCTTGGGCGTAACGTAGCAGAGCATGGCGCAACCATACCAGCCGATATTGGCCGCTCCGATCGCGGAGGTGATGTGATCGTATCCGGGAGCAATGTCAGTGGTGAGTGGTCCAAGAGTGTAGAAGGGAGCTTCGTGGCACCAATCGATCTGCTTCTGCATGTTCTCCTCGATGAGTTGCATGGGAACGTGGCCGGGACCTTCGTTCATGACCTGGCAGCCTTTGGCCCAGGCGCGGGTGGTGAGTTCGCCTTGCACTTCGAGCTCGGCAAGTTGGGCGTAGTCGTTGGCATCGGCAATGGAGCCGGGGCGGAGACCGTCGCCAATGGAGAAGGAGACATCGTAAGCGGCGCAGATGTCGCAGATGTCATCCCAGTGGGTGTAGAGGAAGTTCTCGGCGTTATGATGGAGGGACCATTTTGCCAGGATGGAGCCACCTCGTGACACGATACCGGTCATGCGACGGGCGGTGTGTGGGACGAAGCGTTTGAGCACCGCGGCGTGGATGGTGAAGTAATCGACCCCTTGCTCGGCCTGCTCGATGAGGGTGTCTCGATAGACTTCCCAGGTGAGGCTCTCAATCTGGCCATTCACTTTTTCAAGCGCCTGGTAGATCGGAACGGTGCCGATGGGGACGGGTGAGTTTCGAATGATCCACTCGCGGGTGGCGTGAATGTTTTTTCCGGTGGAAAGATCCATCACGGTGTCGGCGCCCCACTTGGTGGACCACTGCATTTTTTCCACTTCTTCATCGATGGTGGAAGCGACAGCTGAGTTGCCGATATTTGCGTTAATCTTCACGAGGAAATTGCGCCCGATGATCATGGGCTCGTTCTCCGGGTGGTTGATGTTTGCGGGGATGATTGCGCGGCCGCGGGCGACCTCGGAGCGGACGAACTCGGCGGTGATGAGCTTGGGAATCTCCGCCCCGTAGGTCTGACCGGGGTGCTGGTGATTCATGACGTTCCGCGAGACCTGCTTCATGGGGTCGATGTCACTGGGACGAGGCATTTCGTAGCCTTCGGGAGTGGAGTTTTTCTGACGAATAAACTCTTTGATTTGATCGGAGGCGTCGTCGGGGATTTCGTCGGAAGTGGGGTAGCGATCGTGGATGGTTTTGAATTCCTCGAGCCGGCCGTTGTTCTCGCGGATGGCAATGTATTCCATCTCGGGTGTGATCAGACCTTGGTCGGCATACCACTTCTGGGTGACGGGGTTGCCGGTGGCCTTGAGAGGTCTGCGCTTCAGCCCGGGGTATTCCTTGAGCTTGTTTTTGGCGGCTTTGCTCTCGTTGTATTTTTCGGCGTGAGCTTCGGAGAGGTAGCCGTTGTCGATGGCCTTGATTTCGCGGCCATCATATTCCGCAACATCGTTGCGGGAGAGAATCCAGTCGCGACGGAGAGCGGGGAGTCCTTCGCGGACGTCACCTTTAAAGTCGGGGTCTCCCCAGGGGCCGGAGCAATCATAGACGCGGATAGCGGGGTTTTTTTCGACGCGACCGTTGTCGTGGGTGGTGTCGGAAAGGCGAATCTCCCGCATCGGGACTTTCACGTCTGAGTGGATCTTTCCTTCGACATAGATGCGGGTCGAGTTCGGAAAAATGGTGGGGTCCCTGGCGATGGCATCGAGTTCGGCGGAGTTGTCGATATCTTCAACAAAGTTCCCGGTGTAGTCGGAGCGTTGCTTGGAGTTTTCAGGGGTGAGGCCGTTTTCGTCTGGAGAGATCATGATGGAACTTTGGAAGTGATTGATTTGAGGAAAAGAAAAAAGCCTGTCGGCTTGCGATGAAGCGGACAGGCGTGAGAAAGATTTTGGTCTGACTCCCGGAGGTGAATCCGGTGGTGAGGGTATGATCTCAGGATCTTCGTCTGGCGAAGAAACACCCCTGTCTTGCTGCGCGATAACTTGGAGTGAGGTTTGCCTCTTGTCAAGGAGAGCGCTACTTCTTGCGAAGCCGGGAAAGAGTGGTGAGCGCGTAGCCGGTGCCGTAGGGCTGGTGGTAGTCGTAGAGAGGGTAGTCCCACCATGAACCGTCTTTTTCCTGCTTTTCCAGAATATGGCGGGCGAGATGAGGGATGAATTTCTCCTGTTTCTCCGGTGGGAGCATTTGGAGGCACTCCGTGGCATAGTAGAAGCCGTAGTAGTAGAAGTAGCCGGAGATGGAAAAGTGGGTCTCGTGGGGGACGGGGCGTTTGCGACCGATATCAAACCACCCTTCGCGGAGGCAGAGGCGGTGAAGCCAATGGGTCAGGAGTTCGTCGGTGACGCGTTTGTCGCCGAATTTTCGCATGGCGGCCATACAGACCTGGGAGCGTCCAAGCGAGCCGGCGGGGCGGTTGATTCCGTAGCGGGGGCGGTATCGATGAGTGTAGGAGTAGACGAAGGACCAATCCGGCGTCCTTTGCTTTTCGATGGAATCGAGGCCTCGCTTAATTTCTCTTTGCGGGAGTTGAAGCTCGAAGGTTTCCTGGGCGTCCTTCATGCCAAGAAGGGCGGTAGCGGTGGTAAAAGAGGTGGGGAGGCCCGAAAAGTGAGCGGTGTGATTGCCATCAAGATCAAGGTATCCCCATCCCCCATTGATGTCCTCGGTTTTGATGAGCATCTGAATTTGCTTGTTAGCCAGTTGCTTCAGCCGGGAGAGTTTGGCTTCGTCGCCTGTGCGGTATTCGTAGAGATCAGCGATGGCTCGGAGCCCGTAAGCGTGCCCCCATACGTTATAGGTGGTGGTGGGGTCGAGATGGCGGAGTTTGGGAAGCTTTTCAAAAAGCCACTGCTCGGCCTTGTCGATGGCTGCGACGACTTCAGGACGCCTGTCTTCGCTGTCGAGCAGTCCGCTCAAAGCAAGGGTGGAGCAACCGGCCCGGAACGCGAGGTGGGAATCGGGAACGGGTGCGTAGATGTTAAGTCCTTTGGTGCGGGTTGGGCCGCCCCAGGACCCGTCCTTGTTTTGTTTGCCAACGAGATACTCAACGCCCCGTTTGATCGAGGCCTCGAGTTCCCCTTCCTTGATCGGTGCCACTTCCGGCAAGGGCCCAAGCTTGGTGAGATTCTGTCCCGTTACGAGGGAGACAGAAAGTGGAATTAGAGCAAGTAAGGGAGAAAATCGCATGGGGGGCTACTTGGTTTCGTCGGGGATGAGAATCACCTGATCAACAGCGAGTCCTTCAAGGATCTCGATCTTTCCGTCAGCGGTTCGACCGATTTTGACTTCATGCGTCTCGGTGTTGCCGTCGGCCATCTTGAGATTCACGGTGGATTTGTCATCCTTGGTAGTGACTGCGGCTTTGGGCACGCTGATGGCTCCTTCGTTCCGATAGGTGGTCAACTTTACTTTGGCCTTCATTCCCGTGACGATGGGGGAGGCTTCGGGAAGTTCGACACTCAACCCAACGTGGTATTGGTCTCCGGCGTTTGGGGCAGAATCAAGATTGGTCACACTGGCCGGGTAGGCTGAGTTCTCGATTCCGGCCACCTCGGCTGTTGCTTTGGTTTCGGTGGTGATCTGCAAGCGGTCGCTCTGACTGACCAAGGCGTGGAGAACGAGAGCGCTTCCATTTGGAATGAGAGTCATCAAGGGAGTGTCAGCCGTGGCCGAGCCGGATTTAAAAAGGAATTTAGCGGTATTTCCAACGGACCATGAAGTTTCGTCGATCTCGCCGTAATAAACGACCCCATCTGCGGGCGCGGTGATCGTGAGGAATTTTCCGTCCGCCTCAAGTTCGGCGAGTTTTCGGTCAGCCTCGGCGTCATCACGCTTTGCTTTGGCAACGGCGAGGGCTTTCTCCTCCAGAGCGCGGGGGAGAGTGAGGGTTCCCGATTCGTGGGCGAGCCGGGCGCTGTCAAAGGTGCGTTCGAGATCGACTGCTTGGCGGGGGATTGTTTTTTCAAGTGTCCAAGCGGAACTCTGGACGGCCTTCTTGAGAGAAAACTTGGCGCTTTTAAGGGAAGATCTTTGACGCTTTAGAATGATTTCCTCGGTTTCCTCGGTGATTCCGTCCTCCTCATACATCTTGAGGAGCTGCTTCAATTCTTCTTCAACATAGCTGACGCTTCGGGTGGCCCGGTCCAACCCTTCCTTGGCATCTTCCTCCATGAGTGCACGCCCGGTGTCGGTGAAGTGAGCGAGCGCCTCCTTGGCCCGATCGTGGGCAAGCTTCAATCCTTCGAGCGTTTGAGGGGTGGTGATTTTTAGATTGGCCAGTTCACTCTCGGCATTGGTGAGGGCGATTTTGCGGCTTTTTGCGGACTCAATACTCTCGGCAAGGTGTTTGTCGAAATCTTCTCTTTCGAAGGTCAGGAGGGCGTCGCCCTCACTAACGGAGGCCCCGTGCTTGACGAGGTCGGTGATGACGAACTTTGACCATTGCTTGGGATCGATTCGAAAGACGGTCGATTCGGAGGGCAGAAAAGTCGCGTCGACGGTTAGAGTGGATTCGAGCGGTTCCGATTTGATCGTGAATTCACTGGCAGGAATTTGACCTGCCAGGAGTGCGGTGATGAGAAGGGTGGCTTTCATGAAGGATGAGGGCTTAGTGGGAGCGTTGATAGTGTCCTTTTCGAGCGAGGTAAAGGGTTCGGTTTTTCTTGGATTTTTCAGAGAAGGGAGCGAGGTCGATGGCGACATCGAATCCTGCTTTACGGAGAGCTTTTTCCAAGCCGGAAACAGGGCGTGTCGAAATGAGACCCAGGAGACCTCCGTGTTTTAGCCGGTCCTGAAATCCGTTGAGGACTGCTTCGGAGGTGATTTTCCATTTTTTGGGAGCAAGAGCCTCGAGGTGATCGAGATCCGCGAAAATACCCTGCGATCCGGCATATCCGGCGGGAAGAAGAGAAAATGGATCTGCGTCATCGATGTGAACCCGTTCATCGTCGAGAGGATCTTCGTCGAGGTGTTGGGAGATCCATTCGGGGAGAATTTTGGCTTCCGGGAGGATGACGAAGGAGGCTTTTTCCTGGGGGAGAGTTTCCCGGGCCATCTTGACGGCATGGCCGAATCCGAGTCCGAGAAAAATGATTCTTGGTTGCCGTGCCGGTCTAAAAGGACGGCTCATTAAGGTGATCAAGTGTCGGTGTGCCTGCCCAAGATGAGCGCCATCAACCTGGCGACCTTCACATTCAAAAAAGAAACGGCCATCGTGTTCGATGAGATCGAGAGTGAGTCGCGTGCAGGATTCAGTCTGTGCGACTGTATTGCGTGGTTTCATAGATGAAGAGTGGTCCGCAGGGAACAGCGGCCTTTTCGAGGGTGGAAGTGGAGATGACCAGTCGAAAAACAGTTGAATGAACATTCGTCCGTTCACTCTACAGAGACTTCTGTGGATAACGTTTGGTTTTAGGATCATATTTCAGATCTCAAGTGATTTCCATACGGTCTAAAATCGATTTGTTCACAAGACGCCGGCAGCGTGAATGTCTTGTGAGTAAGTTGATGGGGCCGCGCGCAAAATCTGTTCCACTTTAAAAGGGTGCTTTTCCTCTTGTCATTAAGGTGGTATGAAAATCCCATCATGCGAAAGAAATCACTATGGTTTTCCTTGGCGGGTTTGGGTGTCGGCTTGTTTGTCGCATGTTCAGCGGATCCACCCATCGTCAGCGTCAGTGATATTTACGTCCCCTACGGGTCGAATTCTCGAAACCCCTACACCGGTATTCAGGACCGGGCCAGCAAGGCCTGGCAACGGGAATACGGGAGGCATGAAACTTCCACCGGTCACGCCTCGGCTTCACTGGGACAGCCTCCCATTATGCGGATCCCTAATCCCAAACAGCGGTCAACCCAAAGCGCTTCGTCGATCTACAGACAGGTGAACGTGAAGCGCGATTATCTTTCCTACAAAGCCCGCGGACGTTCCCGCAAGAGCATGAGTCCCCGGTATGTCACGATTCATTCGACTCAAAACTGGAGTAAGGGAGCTGATGCTTTGAGGCATTCTCTCGCGCTCAAGCGGGGAGCCTTGGGTCGACTTTCCTGGCATTACACGACTGACGAAGATCGTGCCGTTCAACACCTTCCGACCAACGAAAGGGGAAATCACGCCGACTATGACGGACCGGGAAATCGCTACAGTATTGGAATTGAGATGTGCGAGCATCCCGGTAATAGCAAAAGTAAGACTCTTGAGCGGACCGCCAAACTGGCGGCCTGGCTCTGTGTGAAGCATGATATTCCGGTCTCCCGCGTTGTTCCCCACTACAAATGGCCTCGTCGTGGTAAAAATCCTCCCAATAAGAACTGTCCGCATTACCTGCTGACGAACGGACGTCCCGGAGCAAAGTGGCAGGGGTTTCTTAAGGTGGTTGAGGTTTATCATCGTGCCATGACCGGGCGCTAATTTGCGACAGATGGCGAAGGTGGAAAATGACGTCTGGTATCAATGCCAGCGCTGCACGAATTGTTGCAAGTGGGAGGGCGATGTTGTCCTTGCTGACGGGGAAGTGGAAAAGATTGCGGAGTTTCTTGAAATTCCCCTTTACGAATTTGTCCGGGACTACACGCGCCTCAGAGATCATCGAAATGGACTTTCGCTCATCGATAAGGAAGGGTCAACCGAATGTATTATGCTCGATGGCATCGATTGTCGTCTTCAAGACGTAAAGCCCTATCAATGCACTGGTTTCCCGAACCGTTGGAATTTTGAGAATTGGCGTGAGGCTTGTGAGGCCATTCCGGGGCCGAGGCCTGAGGGTGAATCAACTAGCGATGATAAGGCTCGCCGCGTTTGATGGTGTAGGCGCGGTAGATTTGTTCGAGGAGGACAACGAGGGCGAGCTCGTGTTGGAGAGTGAGGGGGGAAAGGGCCCAGATGGCGTTGGCCTGCCGGCGGAGTTCGGGGGTGTGGCCGTCGGAGGCGCCGATTAAGAGCGAGATGGTTTTGAGGCCGGGGTCCATTTCCCAGGCGTTGACCTTTGCGACAAATTGGTCGGTGGTCCAAGCTTTGCCGCGCTCGTCGAGGGCGATACGGAAGGTGCCTTCGGAGCGAGTGAGAAGGTCTTTAGAGACCGTTTCGGAATCACCGGCTTTCAGGTAGATCAATTCGACCTTCGCTCCGCGTTGTAGCCGCTTGAGGTACTCTGTGATCCCGGTTTTGGCATAAGCGAGGGCGGGTTTACCGGCAGCGTAAATTTTCCAGGTCACGATTTGAGAATGTCGAGAACCTCAGCGGGAATGAACTCGCTTTCGGTCGCTTCCTTGACGGCGAGTCGCATCTGCGCTTTGAGCGTTTCCAGGGGAATGGGCGGAAGGCTGGTGGTGAGGATGTGATGCATGGCCTCGAAGGGTTCATGAGTTTTCGTTTTGACGAGGCGGACCGCTTTGACCGCGAGAGCTTCGGCTCCTCCGGCGGTGAGGAGTTCGGGGAGGTGCTCTTTTAATTTCTGCCACTCTTCTTTGCCCAGTTTGAGTCCGCGTTTTCCGCTGAGGGCGCGAAGGAGAGCGAGGGCCTCGTCCGGATCGGTTGCGGGAAAGATGGGGATTTTGACATCGACGCGGCCGGGACGTTTCAGGTCGACTTCAATGAGGTCGGGGCGGCTGGAAGCGAGGATCCAGACAAGCTTGCCACGGTTTCGTGGGTTGGACATCTCCTTGGCGATCATGGAGTAGACCCGGCTTGAAACTCCCGAGTCACCCGATCCGGCAGCACGTTTCCCGAGAGCTTGGTCGGCTTCATCAATGAAGACCATGCAGCGATCGAGAGCATGGAGGAGAGAGAAGATTTTTTCGAGGTTGGCTTCGGTGGATCCCACCCAGCGGTCCCGAAAGTTCTTGAGGGTGACGACGGGAACGCCTGCTTCGCCGGCGAGACATTCGGCGAGGTAGGTTTTTCCAGTGCCGACGGGGCCGCAGAAGAGATAGCCCATGGGCATTGCTTCAAGTTCATCACGCCGCCAGAGGTCGAGATCGCGCTGGAGCCAATCTTTGACGACGTCGAGGCCGATGACGCCATCGAGTGAACGGTCGGGTTCAACGAACTCAATGAGGCCCGCACAGTCGCGTTCGACGAGTTCCTTTTTGAGGGTGCTGAAGTCGTTTTCAACGAGAGGCTTTTTGTCGTAGTGACGACGGAGGAGGAGATCTTCAACCGAGCTGCCGGTTGCTCCCCGGAGTCGGGCGGCTGCCCAGGGGAGACGGTCTTTGATTCCGGTCACGGCCTCGGCGCAGGATGGGGAAAGGGTTTCCATCACGCCGGTGAGTTCGTCTACGGAAGGGAGGGGGATTTCAATATCAGCGACGGAGGGATGGTTGGCGACGAGAGGGTGGAGGCCGGTGAGGTTTTCCGAGAGGAGGAAAACGGCTTGTCCGTGAGAGGCAAGATTTGCTTCGGAAGCCCAAGCCTGCCAGACGCTGGCGAGCGCGTGAAGGTCGTAATTGAGGGCGTTGGGAAGGCTGGGGCACATTAGGTGTGCCCCTTTAAGAATGACGGCAACTTTCGGGGCTTTGGCTCCGACGTGGCGGAGGTTGCGGACGTAGGTGAGATAGCGCCCGAGGAAGCGGGAGGCCTTGAGCGGTTGCGTGGGAAGCTGAACTTCGTTTTTGAGGCTGGGCCACTTTGAAAATTCCTCTCTGCCGCGTTCGACCTCCACTCCACCACCGAGATCGTAGGTTAAGACGACATCGAAACGGGGCAAAAGGACCTCGCTTAGAAACCCGGAGAGATTTCCGAGGCGGGGATTTTTGAGGGGAAGAAAGAAACGATCATCGACATTCCCGTGCAAGACAAAGCAGCCGGCGGAGCGGCTTTCGTAGCGGGCGATGACTTCATCAGCCCAGTCTGGTAAATGGGTGCTCATTCAACATCTTCGGGGTTGGGAACCTCGACATCGGGAATGCCGGGATCCTCATGAACCCGGGGCTGTTCATCAACCGTCAGTTTCACCCAAATGGCGGTGCCAACGAGAGCAAAGACAATGACAACGAGAAGCCAAACGAGCCAGGGGCGCTTCTTCATCGATGTCGCTTATTGGGACTCGCTTTCAGGACCCATGGAACTCTTGGTGGTCCCGGCGGGAGCTGAATCGGCAGCCCCTTTTTCAGGTTCGAGTTCAATCCCCTCGGCCGCAGCAAAGTCAGCGAGGGCCATTTCGGCGAGGGCGTCCTGTTCGGCGGCAGTTTCATTGATGCCGCTCATGTCGATTTGATCTTTGGCAACGCGGGCCCGGCCGGCGGCTTTGGTGCGCTCGTCTTCGACCATCTCTTCGAGACGGTTCAGAGTGTCACCGGAACCGCCAATATCGGTGATCATGCCCGAAGCCATTTCGTTGAGTTCGGCCATGGCCTTGGTGGATTTCATTTCGTCGAGGTCACGGACGAGCTGCTCGATGCGGTCCTTGGCGGTCTTCACGGAAATGTCGCGGGCTTTCACGAGCTCTTTGTAGCGGGCGTCGGCCTCCTCCATCTGGGCGCGGACGTCATCGTGCTCGCGGTCAACGGTTCGAAGTTGGAGGGCGAGCTTGCCGGCGGCTTCACGATTACCGGCCTTGAGATTGGCCGCTGTTTTGGCGCGAAGTTCATTTTCCTCACGGTCGAGTTTCCTGGCTTTCGACATGAGCTTCTCAACGAGCCCGGCGTGACCGGCGAGACCTTTATTGAATTCGGCAATCTGTTTGCGGAGATTTTCCTTTTCGTTTTCGAGAAGAGCCTCCGGGTTGCGCTTTTCGATTCCACCGATGAAGAGGCCGAAGAAGCCTTTGACTAGATTTTTGAGACGTCGGAACATGAGTTGATCAAGTGTTGGGCGCAGTTTGTGCCAGACCTCTTCATCCTGCAAGGAGAGACGCCGGGAAATGGAGGGGGGCGCCACAGGAAAAGTCCAGGATGCACGGCGAATCCCACCTTGGAGGGGATCTCTCCCTTGTGTCGGGACGCTGGACCGGACGCAGTCGAGATCGCCTATACGTTGTCACCGGTCACAGCTACACCCTTGAGGTTTCCAATGACGCGTATCACTGGGCGGAAGTCTCGACGTATGCTGCAAGCAGCATGACCCGAAGGACAGTGACGGTGACTCCCATTTCAGGCAGCTCGGTCTTTTGGCGGGTTGTTATCGAGTAACCGGTATCCAGATCCGGGGACACCGCGAAGATCATGGTGGTTTTCATCACCCGGGAGTTTACCTGCTGAGTCGGCTCCGGTAAGCGGTCGAAACCAAGCGGCGGAGGTTCGAATTTAGGGAACTTCTTTTCAGTCCCGCATTACCGGTGGCGAGGTCTTCCAGGGAAAGTTGATGGGGTTGGCGCGCTGCTTGCGGGTTTGGTCATTAAAAGAAGTCTCGCCTGAGCCGAACAGGACGTCACCTGATTTGATTTTACCGTGAGCAGGGGAGTCTTTCCGAAATCTTGGTGATGGTGGTGATCGAGACGGTGATGCTACTCGATGATGGGGGGAATTTTTTGTTCTTCGATCCAAACGCTGAAGTGACCGGTTGGGGGGATGGGGCCACGGGGGCTGGCGTAACTGAGAAAGCTGGTGGCGGCGATGGTGACTTTGCCGCCTTTGAAGTGTTCATGAAAATCAGCGAAGATGTGGCCGCCACGGGGTTGGCCTCCTTCGCGTCGAGCCACTCCTCGATTGGATTCGGCGAGGAGCTTTCCATTGATATAAAGAGTGTAGCCTTCGCCTGCAAAAACGTGAGCGCCGCCTCCTACGACAATGCGGTAGCGGTGGCCTTTTTTGAAGGCCGGGAGGTCGATGGTGGTGCGGGCGAGGAGGACTTCTTTTTCCCAGAGTGATAAGGGGGCGTGTCCGCAACCGCAGAGGGGATTGTCGCAATCACGCAGAGGGGAAAGTTTGCCATCGAGTTGGCCAAAGGGTTGGTGGCCTTTTTGGAATCCGGCTTTGGAGGCATCGAAATTGGAGGCGGCCCAGTCGGCCATATTTTCGGGGTAGGTGACTTTGCGGTAGCGGGCACCCTTGTGATCTTTGGGGAGTTTTTCAGCGGGGTCGAAGCTGGTGTATTCCCAGTCGACAGTGCGGAGATCGGTGGCGAAGGGTTGCCAGTCGTAGTCGGTGATTCCGGCGGTGCGATAGATGTTGGTGAGGCCAAACATGGCTCCGCGAAGAAACTGGTTTTGGCGGTCTGGTCGCTCGCTCCCGGCCTCGGTGATGAGGGCTTTTTGATAGCGGGGATTTGACCTGTAGCTATCAGCGATGCCGAAGAGGATTTGCTTGATCGCTTCCTGATGGGCAGCCTTTTGAGTATCGGTGATTTCGGTGGCTGCGATGACGGGTTTTGGTTCGGGGCGGGGAGGCCGGGGAGAGGGTGCGGCGGTTCCGCCAAGGAGGCCGACCATGGAGCGGCCGAGGGCATCGCCGACGAGGAGGTAGGTTTCGGCATTGCGGTTGTAGTGGTAGTCCTGGTTGGCAGGTGATTCATCGACCTCGCGCCAGAAAGGGCGGGTATCGACAGAGGCGACGGTGCCTTTGAACGCAGGGTGCTTTGCAGGATCGCTGACGGCGAGTTGGGCTTCAAGGATGGGGAGATATTTCGCGTCCATGCGGTGTCCTCCAAAGCCGACGGTGGCGATGACGGCGGGCATTTTTGGAGCTTTGAGATCTTTGCGAACATCGTTGATGAGGTTGACGAGGTTTTTCTCATACTCGGCGGCGGCTTCAGGCGGGCTGTCCTTATGACCCTGCCACCAGGCGAAGCCGGCGAGTTCGTAACCTTGTCCTTTGTATCCAGGGACGACCTTGTCGAGGTTGGCGAGGGTCTTTTGGACGCCCTCGATCATGAGCTTATATTCGAGGGACTCCCATTTGCTGTCGGGGGCGGTGCGACCGCTGGAGGGTGGGCGAAAGTCGAAGCTGAGGGCGCGGTTGCCCATGGCGGTTTTGATGAGGAGGACTTGTTCGTCGTGGAAGGTTCCCATGACGTGGCCGAAGCCGACTTCGGGTCCCAGAACTTTGCCGTTGGAGGTGGGGCTAAGGGGGGAGCCTTGGCCGTCTTTGGCGATGCGGGCTTCCTGGTAGTAGACATCGTGACGAACGGTCCAGTTGCCGGAGTCGTCGATGAGGTTGGGGAATTTCTTTTCGCGTTTGACGACATTTTCGAGGTCGCCGTTTCCGAGGAGGTCGGTTTTTTCGAGGTGGAAGCGAGGTGGGGCACCTTGAAATTCGGAAATTTCGAAGGGGTAGCGCATTCCGGGTTGGAGGGTGACTTCAGAAGAGGCGGTGTTGCCGGCGACAGTGATGGGGGAAGAGCAGTGAACTTTGAAGGCTCCGGCGATCGGGACTTCGAGTGTTCCGCTTACGATGGGATCGGTGGTTGCGGTGCCGTCTGCGGTGAAGGTGGTGAGGTGGGAGATTTTGTATTTACCGACTTTGTAGATTTCAAAGGGGCCTTCAAGGGCAGCAGGGTCGGAGGTGAGGAAGTGGCCGGTGTAGAGGTTTTTGGCACCGGAGAGGGTGCCCATGCCAACCATGTTTGATTGGCCGGCGAGGAGGTAAACTTTGACTGGCTTGGTGGGATCGCCGGGATTGCCATCGGGGTCGGGGAGGATGGTGGGGATTTCCTTGGCGAAGGAGGAGAGGGCGATTGTTGAGAGGGCGAGGAGGAGTTTCACGTTGGGTGGGATGGTAAGGTTAATTCGCCCATTCAGGGCTCTTGAAGTGTGGTTGATGGAAGACCCAAGGCGTTTGCTTGGGCTACGTTATTGCGCCCCTTTGGGGCTGGAGACGGAGGAGATGCTTTTGAACTGGCGGGGTTACTTTTTGGAGGGTTCCTTTTTCACCTGTGGACGGAGGCGGAGGATGATTTCGGAATCGACCTTGGGAAGATGGGTGGAGTTGAGGTGCCACATGAGGGCGTGATTTTCCTGTCCGTAGACTTCGGGAAGGCAGAGGAGTTCGTCGCCGAAAGTTGAGAGGCTAATGACGCTTCCGCTCCTGTCGGCGAGGTAGGTTTTGGGGCCGTCGCCTTCGCCATGGAGATGGGAACCGGCAAAGAGGAAGGTTTTCAGCCGGGATTTTGCTTTGGTTTTTTCCTCCTTGGTCAGGTCTTCTCCGTAAGTGCTGCGCTCGAGGAAGTCGGTGATGGGGCGTTCGACGGGCTTTCCGTCCTTATCATTGATGACGAGAGAGACGGAAATCGGGCTCCCTTTTGGGGGGAGATCAATCCAACGTTCATCATCGCCTTCTCCTTCGACCCGTCGGATGGCGGGGTGTCCGGCCTTGGCCCCGAGGAGAAGGAGCGCGGTATGGATGTGGCTGGGTTTGGCCTGGATGGCGATGACGGATTCGTGCTCCTTGGTTCCTTTTGTGCAGGCGATGAATTCGAGGGAACCTTCGTCGAGGCAGACGGTGGACTTGATGTCGACCGAGCGTTCCCCGAGGTTGATTTTGATCCCGGGGAGTTTGAGGTTTTCGAGGGGGTCGGTTTCCTTTTTCTTATCTTGTGCGGCGGCAAGTGAGAAGAGAAAGGGCCAGATCAGGAAGGGTTTCATTTATTTGATGCTACGGAGATCAACCTTTTCGGTCGAGATCTCGATTTCCTTAATGAGGGCACCGACGCTATCGATGACCTTTTGCAGGTTCTTTTTTTCGCGATGGATCAAGAGGTCTTTCTCGAGTTTCTTCAGTTTCGGAAGCATGGGTTTTGCTCCGGCTCCGTATTTTTTGAGAGCCTTGAGGCAGCGGGGAATGCGGGCGGCTTTGCCCCATTTGTCGATCTGCAGGACTTCGAAACACAGGGGCATGCCTTCCCTGATGCGATGCTTGGCGAGGAGATCGAGGCCAGCGAGGCGGACTCCGCTGGCAAACATGATGCCGCTGGGAGATGGTTTGGCGATGGCTTCGTGAATAGCGGGCAGGATGGGTTTGATCTCGTCGTAAGTGAGCTTGTTGTAGATCTGGCCAACCGAGCCACGGGAGCGTCCATCCTGATTTTGAAGTCCGGCGACGATGGCTTTGCGCAGGAGATCCCGATCAACGTCCTCGAGTGAATTGCGAAGCATTTTTCCGAAGACGGCAAAGCTGAGGTAGCGCTGTTCCATGGCGCGCGGGTCTTCCTTGGTCGGGCCTTTGGCAATCATGGTGAGAAGTTCAGGGAGGGCCTCCATGGCAGGTTTTCCGATGTGGGCGAGGGCTTCAGCGGCCTTGATGCGAAGCCAGAGATCTTCGTGTTTGAGATTTTTTTGCAAGGCCGGGACGGCTTCAGTGGCGGAGTTTTTTTGGAGAGCGAGAGCCTGGCATGCTCCGTAGCGGACCTCGAGAATTGGAGAGGAGAGCAACTTGACCAACATCGAGACGGAGTTGCGATTGCTCTTTTTCTTGCGAGCGAGAGCCATGGCGGCACGTTCACGAACAATTGGAGACCAGCTTGTGAGCTGAGAAATAAGACTTGATTCACGCATTTCGTCATAAGCGTCGTTGCGATACTTGTTCGACCAGCGCCGGCCATCGGACACGATGCCAAAGGCTTTGGCCTCGGAGATTTGAGGGGCGGCTGAAGGTTGCTTCCCGGTGATATAGAGCTTTTTGAGAGGATGGGCATAGGCCAGGAGATAGGCTCCGGTGCAGTCCCAACTGGCATAACTGTCTTTGCGGGCATCGGGAGGGCCCATGTGGACAAAGGTGCCATCGTGCCGTCGGGCGAGGTCAAAATACCAGGCACCAAATGCGGTCATCCATTCTCCAGTGGCGTTGGGGCCTGATTGGGCGACACCCGGAATGGCCCAGAGGATGTTAAAGAAGTTGCCGGTGTGACCGGTGTCTCGTTCCGATCCGTGGGAGGCAAGACTCATGTGGGAGAAAAACTCCGCGCTCTTTGGTTCGTTGTTGAGATTGAAAAGGACGGCAGCCATCCCGCACTTGCCATTGTCTTCATGGGTTTGAATCCAGGGACTGTGGTCGCCATAGGGAATGGCACCCTTGCCGGTGTAAAAGCGGAGAAGTTTCGTACTCCGTTCGATGGCGCGTGCAACTTCGGGGTCGCTGACTCCAGCCTTGGTGGCCAGGATGAGGGAGGTGGTGAGGGGGAGTCCGGGGGCATTCATCATGCCGTAGCCGACGAGGCGGCCGTCATCGGCGGCGAATTTGTGTCCCCAGGAGCCCACGATGCTTTGACCGTTGGCCGCTTCGAGGGCGAGGCGTCGAAGCCCGGGCATGAAGGAGTCGTCGCCGGTGGCCATTTGATATTCGGCGAGGAGCATGATGGCGTAGCCATAATACCAGGTCGCCATTGATTCCGTTTCGAATTCGGAAGCCCACTTGGCTTCACGCTTAACCAAGGGGAGATATTTTTGATTGCCGCTGGCAAGGAGGGCAAGGGCATTGAGGGATCGGACGATGGGATTGGCCCTGTAAGAAGGTTCGGCCATCTTTTCGGCAAGGATTTTGCATCCTTGTTCGAGGATGCGCTTTGACTTGGGGCAGTCGTAGGGCGCGGTGTGGCTGTAGTAGCCGAGGACCGGGAGTTGAATTTCGATATTCTCCGTTTTTCCGGATCGCCAGCGGATGAGGGAGAGTTTGCCCTTGCCGTCCGTGGATTCAGCGAGAGTGAGGGCCCTGCCAAACTCGGTTCGTGGATCGTAAAAGAAGGGTTTTTCTTCGACGCCGAGGATGACGTCGCCTTTTTTTAGAACTCCGTGAGCGGGGGAACCGGTCGCGACCCGGGTGATGGCGATTTGACGGGCGGTGGAAGTCTCCATTTTGTCGCTGAAGATCCAGCCCCGGGCACCCGTGGCTCCGAGGTTCCAGTCATGATTCGCTCCTTTGGGGATGGGGTCTCCCTGGGTGAAATCCGGAAGAGACATTTTGACCTTTGGCCCGGCTGCGGGGAGAAGGAATGTCGAGAGGGCCAGAGCGAGAAATGGCGTCAGTAATCTAATCATGAGGGGTGGTGGATGGATAGGAGAGCAGCTGAGGTCTAAAGCCGCAACCGGGAGTGTCTTGAAAGTGTCCAAGCCGGTTGAGGGTCTTTCGTTTGTGGAGACGAATGAATCGGAAGCAATGGCAAATGCTTGAAGGTTATTCATCGTGATTCAGACTTCCGCGGGATGGAAGCTTTGTTAAGAAAAGAGGTCGATGACATTAGGAGCTGGACGCCTGCCCGTGTGGGGGTAGGTT
>ERZ887942.930-NODE-930-length-22020-cov-21.906670_pt1 | contig 22020 bp, 18 predicted proteins | sample MGYA00521099_ERZ887942 | MGnify/ENA primary metagenome ERZ887942 (study PRJEB32303, sample SAMEA104408605) | aquatic metagenome | biome: Brackish water; feature: Pelagic; material: water | place: Baltic Sea | collected 2014-06-07T06:48:00 | depth 16,251 m ...
TCCTAGCAATAGAGGCATTCTCTTGAGGTCGAATAAAGCGATTTGAGACAGCCACTTGTACTCGCTCAACTCACTGAATATCCCTGTCGTAAAAATATCTCTTTCGTTTTTCCCCTTTTATTTCCCACGAAACCACCGACAGTTTATCTATGTCTGAATTTTCAACTCCTGAGATTCCCGCGTTGGGAATCATGGCGACCATCGCTGATGAAGACCGTCGTTTGCTGGGTAGCTATGGTGAGTTCCTGCCTGCTCAGTCGGGCGAAGATCTCATCCGAGAGGGTGATCAACAGGATTCACTTTATTTTGTGATTTCAGGGCTCCTTCAGGTGAGTTCTCTTAAAGATGGCAAGCGGACGTACTTGGCCCGGATCGGACCGGGTGAAACTTTCGGCGAGGTGAACGTATTCAATCCGGGAGCTGCCAGTGCCAAGGTCGCCGCGAAAGAATTCACCCAGATATGGAAGGCCAAACGTGAAGATTTTGAAGGGTTTGTGAATTCTTATCCCGAAACGGGAGCGAAATTGCTCATGGAAGTCCTTTCAGAAATTTCCCAGCGAATTCGTGTAACGAACGTGCGTCTGGCGGCCGCTGAACTGGACGCAGCTGCCCAAAGCATGTGGCATTTTTAAGCCGGGCTGCCAAAAAGTGTCCAGGGTCGCTAAGGAAGCAAAATTATGCCTAAAAGTATGACGGGCATCTAACAAGATGCCGAGCGGCCCGTCATCCCCACACGCGTATTTTGGCGGGAAAAGCGGGCAAAGAATTTTCATTATTTTCGCAACAAAATAAGCAAGGCACGCCTTGTCGAAGCCAGGGGCGATTTTGGCCGGGAATTGCAAAAGTTGAAGTCGGAGTGACCGGGTCCGCGCACCTTGTCTTATTGCATAAAAGTCATTTCTGACCGAATCACACCCGGCATTGCCGATTGACCCCTCCCCCCGATTCGATGATCGAAGAAAAAACATGCCGGGCATGTTTTAAGAGCCGACCATCAAACCCTGTTTCTGTCACGATCTTAAGGCGGTGATGGGAGGGAAGTTTGGCGCAGGAATGGGGCATCCGTTAGGATGATAGCGGTGTCAGTCGACACTCAAGTTAGCCCTGCAAACGACCGCTGCCCCCTGATCCTTGACCTTTCCCATATCCCGTTTCGATGGACGAACGAGTGAACGATGGCTGACGTGATCCGTTGGCTGCTCTTGCCGGTTTGGTCTGATTCGAAACCCGCCGGCATTACGCGACGAAAACAAGAAAGCGGCCGCTCAATGAAGAACGGCCGCTTTGAAATTTTTCAATAACGAATCCCGAATTCCCTATTCGTCCTCGGACTCTCCATCAGATCCCGGGGATGCTTCTTTGATCAATTTCTGATCCGCTTCGGAAAGCTTGGCGATGGGATAGGGAATCTTTTTCCCGTTCTTGAGCTTGAACATGACGTTCTCGCCCTCGATCGCGGTCACGGCCGCTACCAGGGGCTTGCCCTCGCTGTTGGTCCAGATGCGCTGAGCGATGAGCGGCTTGGCAAAGAGACCACCGCCATCATCCGCATCGGCATCCGCAACTTCGACATCCTTGAGGGCCTTCTTGATCGATTTGTCAAATTCAGGATCCATGGGGTGTCCTTCAAAGACGAGCTCACCGGCCGTATTAAACACGACGGAATGGGGAATGCCCTTCATATTGGGCGCGCGAGTGGAACCCTTCATAATGGGGTAATTGATCTTGTGCTTCTTCACGAGCGTTTCAATCGCCTCCACCGAACTGCCCTGAACCTCGGGCGCGAGAATGCGGAGTCCCTTTTTGCTATATTTTTTGTCCATCTTGACCAGATGGGGCATGGCGCCGATGCAGGGGCCTCACCGGGTCCCCCAGTACTCGAAGACCACAACCTGACCCTTGAGGTCTTTCATGGTCACCTCTTCGCCCACCTGAACGGTGCCAATTTCCCAGTCGGAGAGCTTGGCATCCGCAGCCTGGAGGGGCAGGCCCACCCAGGAAGCGGCGAGAATTGCTCCGGCCATAAAACGTTTTAATTTGGTTTTCATAGATTGTTACTCTTCATAAACGACGCCGGATGCCATCGTTTATCTTTATTCCCCTGAATTTCTTTTATTTGACTCTTGTGATTCACGTCGAATTAGACGGTCGGGTGGTGAGCCCTGTTTTTCTCTAATCGTTTTTATCGGTCGTCCGCGGTCATTGTGGAGATGGGCGGCCAAGCGGGGCGGGGGAGAGGAAGTGGTCCCGCTCGCGGATGACCTTCCCATGGCCGATGAACGGGTCCTGGGCATTCTCTCCGACTGCCACACTCCCGGATTTACCGGGCCGGGATCGCCCATTCCTCCGTGGTTCCCGGGAAGGCGGAAAGCAGGACCGGGGCCTGCCATGACAATCGTGGCGGTGCCCATCGATCCGGAGATACCGGGGACCTGATTCCTTGAGGGCGATTTCAAGTGGGCTCGTGATCCGGTAAGTCCGCCTGGGGAACTCCAGACCAGCGCCCCCTCCCCAGGAGGAGATAAAGCGGTCTCACCGCGAGCGATCACTCGAATCCGATAGGACTGAAATTCTTCATGAAATCGCTGTTCCGGATGGCCGGAATGGCAAGGGCCCGTTCGCCCGGCGAGAGCTTGGAATCCTTGTTCCAATCGAGTAACTTCAGCTTCTTTTGTCCATCTACCAGCTTTGCATTCCGACCGCCCAACCCGTTAAAGTTCCCCTCCATGAGACGGTCAATAAACTGGTTCACGAGGAAAATCCTCAGCGCTTCGTGGGTGGCTTCTTTCTGCTCCCTGGTGTCGAACATGGTCGCCAGTGTGATCGATCCCATCTCGTCGGTGGTTGCCGGGCCCCACCGCACGTCTTTGGGTGGATTGGTGGGATTGTTGGGGTTTGATGCGGAGTTGTCGTAGGAGATTAGCATGTCGAGGCGCGTGCCTGCGGGAAGCTTGATGGGCTTTTCGAAGGCATAGTCCTCCTGCCACCTGAAGTCCCATCGTGAGGTTCGAAGAAGGCGCATGCTTTTGCCGTCAGGCAGGGTGGCGGTCAACTCCATGCGCTTGGCAAGGTAGTGGGCGTGGGCGTTGACGGCGAAGGCTTCGCAATCTTCCGGGAGGACGAAAGTGGCCTTTTCGAGATGCTCTTTCTCACCGGCCTTGATGTCGATGCCTTGTAGAATCCCAAAGTGAGGTGGGACCTGAACGATGGTCCAGGGACGGGCTGTTGGTTTGTCGGAGTAGTGGAATCCGACCGATGATTGGTCGGTCATTTCCTTGCCATTCGGGTGATAGTGGATTTGCACCACGAGGTCCGCTCCCTTCGGGATGAACCAGCGGAGGCCGTGGGGTAATTCAGTCGGTTGGGTGCCGACGTCCCAGCCGCCGATGTAGCGGAAGTCGGCGTTCGATCTGTTCATGCCGAAGCCAGGTCTCTTGTCCCGGGCGTCGTATTCCCGGGCTTTCCCCTTGGTGTCGAGAAAGTAGAGAATGTGATGAACGACCTCCGGGGCGCCGGGGAGGAATTCCACGGCTTCCACCCAAGTGTCCTTTTCGAGGTTCAGCGGGATGACAAAGTTGCGGTAAATGTCCCTGCCCTCGGCGGGCACGGTAAAGGGCTCGGTCATGGTGGCAATCTGGTCCGGCTTGCCGATTTGCCAGTCCTCGTGGAATTCCGGAAGCGGCGGGGTTTCGGCAGGGTCACCCTCGGGACGACCGGCGGTCACCCAGTCGGCCAGGAGCTTAATCTGCTCCGGGCTGAGGGACCGGTCGTTGCTGAATTTGACATCACCCGGGTCGGCGTGCCAGGGAGGCATGGTGCGGTCTTCGGTGACTTCCACGATCTGCTTGGCGCGCCGCTTGACGGTTTTGTAGTCTGTCAGGGCAAAGGGGCCGATCTGGCCCGGCCGGTGGCAAGTAGTGCAGTTTTCGAAAATGATGGGGGCAACGTCCTTACTAAAAGTGACGGGCTTTTCTTCTTCAGCACCCTGCAAGGGCGGGAGAAAGAGACAGAGGAGAGTCGCGGATTTTTGGGCCAAGTTCATACGCTTAGTTTGATTTTTTGGGAAGGGATGACCCGGAAGGTTCGGGAAAAGAAATGTAACAGCCAATGGGCTTGGTGAATTTTTGAGCGACCGGCTTGCCGGCAAGCACCGCATCGAGGGCGAGACGCAGATCCCGCACGCGGGGCTCCAGTCGCACGGTTCCAAACTTCACGGCGCGATCGTCGATTCGTCCGCGGTAGAGGACCTTGCCATCCGGGCCCAGAACACAGGCTTCCGGTGTCACCGTGGCACCGGTGAGCCTGGCCAGCTTGAGTTCCGGGTCGAGCAAGGCGCCGAGGGAGAGCTTGTATTCGCGTTGGTGTGTCTTGATTTCCGCTAACGTTTCATGGGTGTAAACGGCGTGGCAGGTGACGCCTTGCTCCTTGTAATGCCCGACGATGCGATTGATCTCAGGAGAGTAAAGGTTGCCGATGGGACATTCCGTCGTCAGGAAGAACAGCACGGTTGCCTTCTGTCCCTGCCGGGCAAGGGGTTCCACCAATTTGCCCGAGGCGTCTTTCAAGCTGATGGCAGCGGGCCCGCCTCCGGAAAGAGGTGTGACCGCGAGCGACCACACTGCGATGATGACTCCAAGAAATCTGTGGCTCATGGCGGGAATGATTTTAGGTAAGGTGGATCGAATGAAGAGTGGTCTCTTTGAGCGACATCTGAAGAAGGGACGTTCGATCATCTTTGGAAAAAGACCAGTTGGATTTTGCGATGAGAAGCTGAATCCTCGAACTTGTCTGACAAGGCCTCACTGCCCCGATACTTTTTTCCAATCGCCGCTTAATTTCACCTTTGAGGCCCGCGCTGCCTTGGCGTCCAGTTCATCCAGCTTGAATCGAGAGCACATGATGTAGGGTGCCTCGCCGAGGGTCCAGTGGCCGTAGGTGACGGTGACGAAGGTGCCGTCGGGGAGGATTTCGACGCCGGGATAGGTGGTGTCGTGGCCCTTTTTGTTGTCCATGATACGGACGACGTATTGGCCGGGGTTGCCTTTCTCGAGATCGTCCCAGGTCCCGACCCAGCCGGACCAGTCGCCGGCGTTGGGCATGGGTCCGGTCACCTCTCCGGATCCCATCACCTTGTTGCCGGGAGAGATGCCGCGGAAGGAAATGAAGAGCCGACCATCGGGTCCGTATTTCCCGGTGTGCCGGTCGCCGGTGAGCGAGATCGGGAGTTCGCGTGGTTCGCTCCAGCTTTCGCCTTCGTCATCGGAAAAGATGATGTGGGAGTTCTTCTTGCGGGAATTCTCCCGGAGCAGCACCGCGAGACGTTGGCCGTCCGGTGACCGGATGATTCCCGGCTCACAGAGATGAATCTCCGCAGACTCTTGAATGGTTTTGGGCTTCGACCAGGTCAGGCCGCCGTCGGTCGAGTTCGTCTGGAGCAGCTTGAAGACGACCGGCTTTTGGCGCTTGCCGTTTGGTTCCAGGAAGCGGCCGTCGTCATGAAAGAGGCAGAAGTAGTGACCGGGTTTTCCTTTCACTTCCATGTGGCAACCCATCGCGACGATCCCGCCAAAATCACCGATCGATTTCAGCTCGGACCAGGTTGCGCCTTCGTCTTCGGAGACCGACATCCGGATCGGATACAGGCCGGAGAACATGATGATGCGTTTTTTGCCAGCAGCGTCGGTGACCCGATGGAGGGTGGGCACTTCTTTCGAACTCATCCATGACTCCGGCGTTGGGAGCCGTTCCGACCAGGTCAGCCCGCCGTCGCTCGAGCGTTTGTAGACGATGCCGCCGCGACCGTGACCCTTGGGGAAAACGGTCAGGATGGTCTTACCGTCATCGAGCAGGCAGGTCGTGGGATGACCGAGATACTGGCCGGACTCGTGATCGACCAAGACCTGGCGATAGTAATCGTCGGCCAAATCGATGAAGGGAATTTCGTGAGTGCCATCGGTTTTCTGAGCAGCGGCCGATGCCACGGTCAAGATGACGGCGGCGAAGAGTGAAATGAAGAATCGCATTCCGTGATTTTTGATCCTTTGGAACGAAAAGACAAGTCCGCGAAAATGCGTTGTGTTGCTTTTACCCTACTGGTTCGAATAAGTCGGCTGCTTGTGCATCGTGAAGAAGTCGTCGGTGTGAGCCATCATGCCGTCCGGGTTGCCGGGAAAGGGAGTGGAGTCGGGAGGACGGGGGATGTTGCGCCCGATGGTGGCGTCCTCGGGTTGCGTCGATGAAATGGACACCGGCGTCCCGACACTCACGAGCCGATAGAACTTGGGTGCGACATTCTTGTGCATGCGCAGACAGCCACCCGAGGCAGGATACGGCTTCATCCAACCGGTATGAAATCCATAGGCTGACTTGAACTCGCACCAGTAGGGCATGGGGGTTCCCTTGAATTTCCAGCCCGCTGGTTTGTTCCGCAGGTAGCATCCGCGCACGGTGTTGCCATTGATGGCGTATCCATGGGTGTTGGCCCGGTAGTAGTGATTCTTGGAGCGGATACGGAGGTTTCCGGAGGGAGTCGGGGTGGAGCTCTTTCCCACTGTCACCGGCATGACGAGGAGCGGCTTGTTGCCCTCCATGACGTAGGCCATGCGGTTCTTGAGCGAAACCTTGACGCGCACCTTGGAGGGATTGGCGGGAAGAGTGGCTGGCCGGTCATAGGTTTCGTAGGCCCGCCTGGCGGAACTCGTGGTGCCCGATCCGGGAGTGCTCGAGCAAGAACTGCAAAAGAGGCCGGCGGCGCAGGCCGCGAAGAGGAAGGCGTGTTTCTTGAGAAGGTGAATCATTCTGAATGGGGTTGGTTCTGTCTAATAACAGTCCCGAATTTTTGGGACAGTAATCCAGAGGCGTCAAGGAGCAAGAAATTCCTGCGATGAGGATTTGAGAAAGGGGGCGTTGTCAAAGAGAGTTGGAGTTCCTAGAGTGGGCCTATGTCCGATGATTCTTCGCCTCCTTTTGTGTTAGCTCCTACTCCAAGATTGGTGTCATTGGATGCTTTTCGGGGTTTTGTGATGTTTTGGATCGTGGGCGGAGAGGCGATTGCCCATGCGCTGGCGCATTTGAAGGGGGTGGACTCGGAGGTGATGGATACAGTTGCCCTTCAGCTCACGCATGTGGAATGGGAGGGATTTCGTTTTTATGATCTCATTTTCCCCTCGTTTATTTTCATTGTCGGGACCTCGCTGGTGTTTTCACTCAGCAAGCTGGTGGCTCAGGGGGACCGGAGGGATGCCACGCGTCGGGTCATTCGGCGGGGTTTGTTACTCTGGTTGATCGGGATTATTTATTACGGGGGTATTTCGAAAGGGTTTTATAACGAAGAGGCCCATGAAGGGGTTCGCTTGCTTGGGGTGCTGCAACGGATCGGGATTTGTTATTTGGTGACGGGTTTGTTGTTTATTTATGTGCCTTTGCGAGGGTTGGTGGTTGCTTTTGTGATTCTCCTTGCGGGATATTGGGCCTTGCTGACCTTCGTGGTGGTGCCGGGGCAGGATGCGGTGAGTTTTGAAGAGGGAAAGAATCTGACCAATTGGTTTGATTCGAAATATCTGCCGTTCTTCAAATGGAACGGACCTCATGATCCGGAGGGAATTCTTTCGACGCTTCCCGCGATCGGGACGTGTTTGCTCGGCGTCTTTGCGGGCTTGCTTTTGAAGGGCGAAAGGTTTTCGCAGGCGAAAAAATGCGGGCTTCTGATCGTGGCGGGAGCGGGGTTGATTTTTCTGGGGCACTATTGGGGTCAGCATTTCCCCGTGATTAAGAACCTGTGGACTTCGAGCTTTGTGCTGGTGGCAGGAGGATGGAGTTTGGTGGTTCTTGGGGTGTTTTATCTGGTGATGGATTGGATCGGCTTCAAAGGCTGGGCGATGCCGTTTGTGTGGATCGGGATGAACCCGATCACGATCTATCTCCTGACCAGCCTGATTGATTTCAACGAGATCGCATCCCGCGTTTTGGGAGGGCCGGTGGCGGATTGGATTGACGGACTCGTGCCGGGGCTTGCCGCGTTGGTGATTGCCCTGGCGGGAATGGTGCTCGTGCTCCTGCTTTGCCGGTTTCTCTACCGGAATAAGATTTTCATTAAAGTCTAAGCATCCCCGGGAGGGAGATGGGCCTCCCTTATTTGGCTGAACCGGTGATTGTGACAGAATATCAGCTGTCTCCGGTGGCGTGGCTGCCATTGCGACGATCCCCGGGATTCCCGCAATTTTCCAATTGCAGTGGGCGGGAAGAGGGGAACTAGCCCTTCGGGAAGTCGATGCGCATTTGATTCTCCTCGAAGATGATGCGGCCTCCGGCCCGGGTGGTGATGTCTTTTTCCATCCACTGGAGTTCTTCTTGAAAGAGATCGGCGAGGGAGGAGAATGCGTCCTGGGTGAAGAAGAGGAAGCCTTGGGGGACACGGGCTTGGCCGAATTTTCCACCGACGGCAAGGAGGGTCCAAAGACGGCCGCCGTCTTTGTGGACGTAGGTTGTGAAGGTACCGTCCTCCTTTTTCTTACGCTCAATGCGAACGAACATGGAGATGGTCTGGGGATGGCCTTTGATCTCACGCTCGATGATGATCTCGACGCGTCCGCCTTCTTCTTCATCGAAGCGGACCCAGACGCCTTTCATTTCGACGTGGTCGGCGAGCGTGCCTTCCTGGCGGGCCTTGAGGGTGTTTGCAAGCCAGGTGTTGATTTGGCGCTCGGTGATGGTGACGGGATTGCGGCTTTTGGCGGCGAGCTCGACGAGGGAGGGGACGCTGGAGGGGTTGCGCTCGCGGTCATCTTCTTCGCGGCCGGCGATGTCGCCGAGGTCCTGGGATTGGAAGCTGAGATAGATTCCGAAGCCCAGAGCGCCGACGAAAGCGAGGGCGAAGAGGATGAAAAAGCGTTTCATGGGGTGACCTTCGCGGAAGTTTCAGGACCTGACAAGCTCGCAGGACGAGATTGGGCCGGGAGAATCAAAGGGCCGGAAGAGCACTTCGCTTTTGGCGGCGGGCTCCCGGCTCAAGAGGGTTGGCCGTTAGTCGGAGGAGGCGGGCTTCGATTTCTTTTTTTCTGATTTTTCCTTTTTAGGAGAGGCGGCTTCGGAGTCTTTTTTTTCTCCGGCTTTGTATGAATCGGAGCGGTAGTCGGTTTGGTAGAAGCCCGAGCCCTTAAAAATGATGCCGGCTCCCGTTCCAAGGAGACGTTTGACCCGACCGTCGCAACCTTCCTGTGGGCAGTCGGTGAGCTTGGGGTCGTTCATGCTTTGAAAAACCTCAAAGACATGGTCGCATTTTTCGCACTGGTAGTCGTAGTTTGGCATCGTGGTTGGATGTTACGCTTGCTCTGCGGGAAAGTTTTCGAGTTCCCAGCCGGTGTGGCCGATTTCGTCGGCGAGTTCCTTGAATTCAGCGAGTTCGGCGGCCGAGAAAAGGAGTCCTCCGGCAGCATCGGTGCGCTTGCGGAAGCCGGCTTCGATCTGGCCGGGGAGGAGGCATTGATCGTTGCCATGGCCGAGGACGTCATCGAGGACCGCTTTGATGTTGGCGGATTGGGATCCATGAACGAAGGAGCCGCTGCTCCAGGCATCGGGGTGGATCACCTGAAAGTAGAAGCAGGAAGTGGTCTTGGCCCCTTCGCGACCGCGTTCGGTGGGGATGTTTCCGCCGATGAAGCCACCCACGAGTTCGTTGATGAGGCACATGCCGTAGCCTTTGTGGGCACCGAAGGGAAGAAGGGCGGCCACTTCATTGGGGTCGGTGGTTTCGTTCCCGTCTTTGTCGACAGCAGCTCCGGGAGGGAGGGGTTTTCCTTCGCGTTTGAGTTGCTGGACGCGGCCCATGGCCACGGTGGAAGTGGCCCAATCGATGACGATGGGGAAGCCGTTTGCTTCCTGGGTGGGGAAGCCCCATGAGTGGGGGTTGGTTCCGAGCGTGGGGTGTTTTCCGAAGAAAGGAACGACCTCGGCGAGGGTCGAGGTGCAGTTGGTGTAGGCAATGTAGCCCTTTTCGGCGGCCTTCATGACGTAGCCACCGCCCCAAAGGTAGTGGAAGGCATTGTCGATGGCGACTTGGCCGACGCCGTATTCGTCGGCCATTTCGATGCATCGATTGATGGCGGAGACGGCGACAGCCTGCCCGAGTTTTTTGTGGGCGTTCCAGACTTCGGAGGCTTTGAAGCGATCATTGACGACCTCGATTTGAGCGCCGGGGACGCAACCACCGGCGGCGGAGCCGAAGAGGTGGTCGAGGTGAAGGGCCTTGAGAGCGTTGTGAGTCCGGATTCCGTGACGGGTGGCGTCCCGGCAGACTTGGGCGGCGACGATTGATTCGTCGGCATCATAGCCACGTGCCTGGTAGGCGGCGGTGACCAATTCATCATGTTTGCTGGCTGGGACTACGTAAAATTCGCTCATTTGTATGACTGGTTTTGGTGGGGGCGAGACTGGCTTTTTTCGTAGAGATGGCAAGCGGGAACAGGGGTGGGGTAAACCCACGCCATTAAAGTTTTTGGAATCAGCGCAATTGTTGAAGGTGTTTCGAAGATAAAGTGACCCGATCTAATCTGCAGAACTATGAATGGAACCTCTCTTGAGGTATTTTTTGGAAAATCTGTCGCTTAGGTGGACGCTTGTGGGGACTTATTTGTTGGGGGTAGTCTTCGGGCTGACGTGTTGGTTGATTTTCCAATCCCTTCGTTGTTGATCGTTGAGAGAAGCCCGATTCACTCAAGGGCCTCCAGGTTGGAGATGATCATGATCGATGAGATCTGCAGGAAGGTTTTTGAACCAAGTGTTAGGTGTTTCTCATCAGTTCTTCATCCGGAGTTTACGATGGTTCCCAAGTTGCGATGAATTTGGCTCGTTTACATCGTTTTTCTATTCCTCCAAATCATGCGGAGATCATCTCGAATACCGGATTTGTAGAGTTGATTTTCAATGAAGAGGTCTTAGTGAAAAAGTGAGGACGTTGACTGATCTCCAAGCGAATAACTTAACCTCGAAGTATGAATCCCTCCCTATGAATCCCTCCCAGTCTATTACAAAACAGACCCTTGAAAATTGCGATCGTTTTAAGGAAATTCGGATCGTCGAAAACTATCCCGCTGATTATCGGCCGGATGTGGCCAGGGACCGCCGGGAGCTTGCTGCTCTTCGTCGTTGTCTTCGGAAAATTCCCAGAGAAGGAGATGTCCTTGATTTTCCCTGTGGAGCAGGTCGTCTGCTAAGAGTGCTTTCAGAAGAGGGATTTCATGTGACTGGAGCAGATGCTTCGGCAGAAATGATTAAGAAAGTTGAAAATCTTTCCTCGTTGTCCACGCATCAGTATCGAAATCTGCATCAAAGGGATGTCTTTTCCTCGGGCTTTGCTGATGGCGAATTTGATGCGGTGGTTAGCAACCGATTGTTTCACCACTTCAACGAGGGGCGGGAGCGCGTGCTGGCTATGATAGAGCTCTCCCGCATCGCCAAAGGTCCCCTTGTGTTGTCGTTCTTCAACAGTCGCTCGCTCTCACTGCAATTCAAAATTCTGAAGCGGAGACTTTCTGGCCGAATTTTTCGTGATCGACTTCCGGTATCTCTGCGGCAAATCAAAAAAGAAGCCGAGGAAGCAGGACTGACAGTTGACTATGCAACCGGGGTTCTCCCATGGCTCTCTCCAATGTGGTATGTTGTGTTGACGCGGCCTTAACTTGTAGGCTTTCCGTGGGGCGTTGGTGCTTCCGTGGGGCATTTGGAAGGGCGAAAAAAGGCGCCTGCTTCCGTGAGGAAAGGGGCGCCCGGGTGAGGTGTGATTTGGCGAATCTGTTACTCTTCGATGATGCGGAAAATTCCCCGTGGACCGGTGACACCGGGAATGACTTCCGTATGGGTTTCGCCCGTGGCCTCGAGTTCATCGGCCTCCAGCTGCCAGACGCCATTGTCATCGAGTCGTTCGACGGAGATATCACCGCTTCCCCAGTCGCCTCCATCATCGTTGAAGATGAGAGCCCCATCGGTGACAGATTGGGTCTTGGGGCCGGTGTTTTCCCAAACTGCCGTGTCGAGTTCGGTGCCGTTGAAGTCTTCGATGATATCGATGGCCGCAAGCTGGGAGAATGGGACGAAGACGGCGGAAACAACCAGAAGACCGGCTTTTGGTTGGAACGAGCCCATCTTCCAATTGTGCAAAAACATCCGGGCCTCATACCATTGATCAAAAGGATGAGAAGAATTAATTCCTTTTGGAGGATTCCCGCTGATCGACCTGCAAAGGCATCATGTCGGAGCTCAGAGGAGCTTCAAGCTTTCGGCAAGAGTTCCGAGGCGGGGATTACCGCCTTTGTTTTGCTTGGCTCGTTTGATCCAGGATTCCGGGACGGCCTTGGTCTCGCGCATCTGCATGAGAGTGTTGACGATAAGAGCCTGATCGAGGTTGGGGAGTGATTCGTTGTTGAGGCCATCAACAAGGGTTTTCAAGGCGAGATCCTTGACTCCGATGCGGTAGAGGGCGTGGGCGGCCTGGGCCCGGTTGATGGTTTCGGAGTCGGTGAGAGCTTTCGTTAAGAGGTCTTTGGCCGGGGCTGCTTTTTCTCCAAGGGTCACCAGTCCGCTGAGTCCCCAGTAGCGAATGACAGGGTTTTTTGACGATGCGGCTTCCTGAAGTTTGGCGAGATTGGCCTCGTCCCGCGTGGAGGCGAGGAAGGCGAGGTCGAGGAGTTGTTCGAAAGGAAAGTCCTTGGTCGAGACCGCGGTGGCGATGGGTTTGTCTCCGGAGACCGAATTGAAGAGAGGCTCGGGGACGACCGCGGTATCACGAATGGAAATCATTTGCGTGCGAAGGGCCTTGCGCATTTTGGCGAGGTGAGCCGCGTGGGCGGGATCCGAAGCGAGGTTTTTGATTTCCGAGGGGTCACTTTGAGTGTCGTAGAATTCCTCGACCGGCTGATCGTTCTCCCAGATGGAGGCCTGGACACCGGTGAGCTTTCCGTCTTTCCAGGCCTTTTGCCAGGCTCCCCATGAGGGCATTTGGAATTGGTAGAAGGAATAGGGCGCGGCCCAAACGTGAGGCGTGAAGTGGCGAACGTATTTATACCGGCCATCGGTCAGGCCACGGCGAAGGCCGTAGATCTCATCAAAACGATCAGCGAAGAGGAAGGCGTAATGGTCGCCTTTTGGCTCGGCTCGATTGGGCCCGAGGAAGGGGCGGCCCTGCATGTTGGCGTCGTTTTTGATTCCGGCGAGGGAGAGGAGAGTGGGAGCGAGATCGACGAAGGCCACAATTTCGTCGCTGGGTCTGCCTGCGGGGAAGGGAGAGAGGCCCTGCCATTTTTTGGGAACGTGCACGATCATGGGGATGCGAACGCCGGAGTCGTGGAGGTAGCGCTTTCCGCGAGGAGTGGGGCCGCCGTGGTCGCCGTAGTAAAAAATGATGGTGTTGTCGGCGAGGCCGTCTTTTTCAAGTCGAGCGAGGATTTTTCCGATCTGCTTGTCGGTGGCGGTCATGATGTCGTGATAGCGGGCGACATCGCGGCGAATTTCGGGAAGGTCGGGCAAGTGACCGGGAAGAGTAAGTTTGGATTGATCCAGCCGGGTTTTTTCAGGAACGATCCCGGATTTGCGGGTTTTCTCGAATTTGGATGGGAAGAGGGAACTTTCGTGGCAGGTGGTGAGATTGAAAATGGTAAAGAAAGGGGCCCCGTCGGGGCGGTTTTGGTAGTGGGCCTTACGTGAGCAGTCGTCCCAGTGCTTTCTGTCGTTGCCGTCGAAGTTGTAGTCGGTTTTGGAGGCGTTGGTGCAGTAGTAGCCTGCTTCGCGCAGGTGACTGACGTAGGTTTTGAGGTTCCCCGGGATGGCGTGGCGGCTACGCATGTGCTGGGTTCCCATGGAGGGGGAATAACGTCCCATGAGGATGGTGGCGCGAGCCACGGCGCAGACGGGGGCGTTGGAGTAAGCGGCAGTGAAGCGGGTTCCGCGGGATGCCAGGGCGTCGAGATTGGGGGTTTGAGCCTCCTTGTTGCCATAGCAACCGAGCCAATGGGAGGCGTTGTCCTCAGTGGTGATCCAGAGGATGTTTGGGCGGTCGGCCGCTACCGCGGAGAAAGTCAGTAAGAGAAAAAAGAGGAAGTGCATGAGCGGAAAGTTTGGGTGGAATTGCGATGGCTGGGAAGCATATAAAGGGCGCCGGTGGCGAAGAACCGAGGTGTGGCGTTGGTGAAAGGAAAGCGCAACTGGGCGAAAAATCCAAAAAGCGGCGGCAACGACAATCGTTTGAAACGATATCGGGGGTCGAATTTATCAATTTTGAATCAAGGGGTTCGCTATGGTTTAATGAGGAATGACCAAAGCAATTGCCCTTGTTTTTCTGTTGTCTCTTTTTGCCAAAGGTGAATTTTTTAAGACCCGTGTCGGTGATTTAAAGCATGCCGCGGGCGATGAAGCGGCGCTGGGAGGGACTTTTCAGGCGGGGCGTTGGAAGGGTGGATTTCGATCACAGGTTCCCATTCCAAGGTTTGAGAACTTTGCCTTTGTTGTCCCTGATTTGGCCCGGCCGGTGAATCAGCGGGTGAATCGGAGCGTCGATGAGATCTGGCTGATTGTGGAGATGGATCAACCCGCTGCGTTGAAGGGTTTTCTGGATGTTTGGGAAGATCAGAATCAGAAGTGGATCGCCGTGGCGTGTGAGCTCGACCCGTCAAAGCTTGCGAAGTGCACCGGGGAAGAGGTGAGGAATGCGAGGGAATGGCATGCCTCTCATCAGATGCGCGCGGGAGGGCGGGGAGGCTTGTGGTATCGGAGCTTTTTGCAGAAAGATGAACAGTTTCGCGGTGCGAACGGCTTCGATGAAACCTTCACGACTTTGAGCGGAGGGCGGGCTTTGGCAGAGAATCTGGCTTTGGATCGCGAGTTGATTTTGGGCAATGATGCGAAAGGGGAGGATGTTGAGGTTTCTTCGATCAAGGGTGTGACGGTAAAGGCGATCCCCTGGGCGGAGTGGATGCCGGAGGGAGAGATCGCCGTTGATGTCTTGTCGAAGCGGGTTCCGGAGGATCAATACCTGCTGGTGGTGCCTTCGTTGCAGAATCTTTTTGGCCTCATGGACCGGGTGGAGGAGGCCGGGACGCCGATTCTGCAATCGTTTGCGGTGGGTGATCAGTATCGCGAATTGCCGTCCCGCTATCGTAAGCAGATGGGGTTGGATTTACCCGATGTGCTGGCCCGTCTGCTTCCCGTGAAAAGTGTTGCGGTGACGGGAGGTGATCCATTTTTCCCGACCGGGTCCGATGTCGCGGTGATTTTTGAAACAGATAAGGTGGACTTCGTGTTCTCGTCGCTCAAGACGACGATTTCAGCGAAGGCCGGATTGGCCGGAGCGAGCGAGGTCGAAGGAGTGCGCGGGTTGGGCTTTGAGAATCCGACACGGACGTTTTCCTGTCATCTCGCAAAACTGGATGGAGCGGTTGTGGTCTCGAATTCCGCCCGTCAGGTGGATCGGTTGCGGGAAGTTGCGGCAGGGAAATTACCCGGACTTGGCGAGACGGACGAGTATCGATTTTTCAGGCATCGTTACCCGGTGGGGGATGATGAGAGTGCCTATGTTTTTATATCCGATGCGTGTCTCAGGCGCTGGTCCGGACCGAAGGTGAGAATTGCCGCTTCCCGCCGGAGCCGGGCCTTGGCCGCGCTGGCGGGGCTGACCTCCGAGTCGATCAAGGGGCAGGATTTGAGCCCGAGGTTTGAGCCTTTGTTGGGCAGGGTGGAGCAATCCGAAGGGCGGATCTTGAGTGAAAACTACGGATCACTCGGTTTCATGACTCCCATTTCCGAACTCAAGATTGCCAGGGTTTCCCGAATGGAAAAAGAGGCCTATGAGCGCTGGCGCCGTGGTTATGAAAATGGTTGGGCTCGTTTTTTTGATCCCATCGCCATTCGCTTGAAACTGGCAAAAGGTCGTGAGGAAATGGACATGACGATTCTCCCCCTGAGAGTTGACAGCGATTACCAGGATTTCATTTCCTTGGCGGGAAAGTCGGTTTTAAGCAAGGCTTCGCAACTGGCGCCGGCGGAATCATTGCTTCATTTCGCGATGGCGGTGGATCACGAGAGTGAGATGTTCAAGCAGGCGAATGTGGGGCTGATTGATTTCCTCCCTTCGCTCAAAGTGAACCCGCTTGGCTGGATGGGTGATTCTTTTTCCTTCACCATGGGGAACACGCTTGCCTGGAGAGGAGAGCTTGAAGAGGAGATGCTGAAGGATCTCCCGGTGATGGTGCGGGTGGATGTTGAGAGCCGGCTGAAGTTGGCGCTGTTCCTGACGGCCGTAAAAGGATCGCTGGAGGTTTCGAGTCCTGATCTTGTGCGCTGGGAAACGAGGGCATACGAGGGGCGGAAATATGTCGCGGTCATCGGTGATCCCGAAGAAATCGGGTTGGATGTTTCGATCTATTACGCGGCCCTGCCAACGGCATTGATCGTTACCCTCAATGAGGACATGTTGAAGCGGGCTTTGGAGAGAGAGAAAGGAGTGGTGCGTGGCGCAAAGGGAGAGGGGCAAATGTCGGTGGAGGCGTCGCCCGACTTCATTTCGGCTCTGAGTGAAATGGCTGACGGGCAGGGGCGCGACGCGCGCCGCCGGGGGCTCAGTTGGGCGACCCTGCCACTTCTCAACGAATGGCATCAATCACAATCAGCCCCGAATCCGGTGGCATTTCATGAGGCCCGTTTTGCCACCTATGTGACGTGTCCCGGCGGGCTTGGGTATCAGTGGAATGCGGAAGACCTCACGATGGAATCGATCGCATACGGGCATCCCGGTCGTCCTCGCAGCGATGGCGAAGCATTGGAAATTTTCAAGAATTTTAAGGCGATGGCGATGAGGGCCTCGTTTGAAGAAGGAGGAATGAGGATGGCGGTTTCATTGGATAAGAAATCCAACTTCTCGCCACCGGAGGTGAAGGGCGCACCCCGGCCAAAAGATGCCGGGGTGGTTCCACTCAGGGAGCTCCTTCCGCTCAAAGCGGGCCGGGAGATGATTTACGAAACCGTCAGTGCCAATTCCTTTGATGACGGGGTTGGAAAGAGTCGGTCGATGACTCTGATTGATTCAGTGGTGGAGAAGGATGGAATCATGACCATTGATGAGATCCGGAGGGATCTTGATGGCGGCAAGGAGGAGAGCCGGATGACGTATGAAGTTGGTCCCAAGGGATCGAGGCTTGCGGCAATGACCGGGAAAGGTGTCCTGACTCCCGATCTGGATGGATTCGAATCTCCTGCCGAGCTTTGGGCGGGGATGGCATTTGCCGTCAGGAAGGAAGAAGTTTGGACTCGAGATGGGATGCGAATCCCCAGCCTAACCGGGGAGACGGTTCGCGTCATTGGTTGGGAGAACATCAAAAACCTTGATGGGGGCGAGTGGGAGGCCTTGAAAGTTGAGCGCCAATCGGAGTTCCTCCATGGCGACCAATTCCATCGGACGCGATCAACCGAGTGGTTCGTTCGGGGCTACGGACTGGTCAGGAGAGTGACTGTCTCCGATTGGGATACCGACACAACGACCCTGGTGAGTGTGAAAGAGGTGGGGGACGGGAAAAAGTAGGCTATCGAAGGTTTCCTTGCTCTGTCTGGCCTCTTCCACGGAGTCCCGGGCAAGGACGGGGAAGTGGCCATGTCTTTCAGGCAATCGCCACCGGAAGACACGGCCGATCCTCAACTTCAGGGCGCTATTGGCGCGATGAAGTGGAATCCGGTGAAGCGGGCTCGGAAGCCGGTTGATCCAGACGCTCGAAGCGGGAACCTTTTGAAATATCCCAAAAGAAGAATGCCGCGCCTCCAAAAACCACCACGATTAAGAGGGCGAAAAGCAGAAGGATGAAGTTCTTCATTGAGGGAAACTTACCGGACTGGTTGAGGATGCAAAACAAAAAAGCCCCGCCGCAGGTTTCTGCGACAGGGCTTTGGCGAAAATAAGTGATTAGGCGCGACCGAGGTAAACGCTGTCCTTGGTGCTGACCTTGATGACGTCGCCTTGCTTGACGAAGAGAGGGACTTGCACCGTGAGGCCTGTTTCGAGAACGGCGGGCTTGGTTGGGTTGTTGGCGGTGTCGCCTTTGAGGCCTTCGGAGGTCTCGGCGATCGTGAGCTCGACGTTATCGGGAAGGTCGATGGAGACGGGGTTATCATCAATGAAAAGGATCTCAACAACCTGGCCTTCTTTGATGAAGCTTTTGGCGTCTCCCACAAAGTCGGTGTCGATTCCGATGGATTCGAAGGAGATCGGATCCATGAAGTGGTAGGTGCCGGGCTCGGAGTAGGAAAATTCGAGCTTCTGGCGGTCGGTATCGACAATGTCCACCTTTTCACTGGATGCGAAGCGGATCGTCTTGGTCTTTCCGGTCTTAAAGGAGCGGATGGTCGCCGCGATGAGGGCGTTTCCTTTTCCAGGAGTTCGGTGGTCCAAGCCGAGCACGACTCCGCGCTCACCTTCATATTGAATACACTGACCTTTTTTGAGGTTGGTTGCGACGGTTGCCATAATGTTAGGGAGGTAGGCGAGAGACACCTTTTGGTCAAGCGGGGACTGTTGGAATCAAAGGGCTTCGAATCTTCCGGCATCGCGGTTTTTGCGAACCTGGCCAGCTTTGAAGACCTGGCCATTCATCGCGATGTAGACGCCGTCTGCCAAACTTTGAAGAGCACCGACGGCAGTCCCGACGTTAAAGATGGCATCGGTGATGCGGAAGCGCGCGGGAGCCATCGCTCCGGTGAGGACGATGACTTTTCCCGCAAGATTTTGGAGCACTTCGGCGGTCCGGGCCATGGTGTCGGTGCCGTGGGTGATGAGGATCTGGCGATGAGGCGTTTTTTCGCAGGTCCGCCGGATTGTTTCACGATCCCCGTCGGTCATTTCGAGGCTGTCTTTTCGAAAGAGGGAATTGAGCTCGTAGTCGATGTCAGCACCAACATCGTCAAAGATGTGAGGGACGGTGGGATCCCCGACTTCGAATTCCGAAGAGGCGTCGAAGTAGATTTTATCAATCGTTCCGCCGGTGGTGAGAATGAGCATGGTGAGTTTTACTAATTTTTGGGAAAGCGCTTCAGAATGGAGTCCTTTCCGGCCGGAGTCTGCCCGATTTCCCAGATGATGACGCCTGCTAGTTTCTCTTTTTTGGCGAGATCAAGCTTTTGGAGGGCGCTTTTCTGGTTGTCTCCAAAGAATCCGCTGACGGGCATCGTTTGATGAACCGTTTCACCGTGTTCCTGGAAAAGCTGTTCGTAGGTTTTGACCTTGGCGCGGTCTTTTAAATCCCGGGCATAGCTGGCGATTCCAATACAGAGTTTTTGGCTTGGGACGCCCTGGGAAGTCCATTGTTCGATGGCGGTCCGGGAGTGGGAAATCGCACAGTGGGGAGCCTCAAGGTCGTAGGTCATGAGGTGGATCCGGTCGAGTTGCTCGACGAGGCCTTTGGGAATCTTGTGGCGGGGATGAAAAGCAGCCGTCACCTGGAAATCTTTTCCAAGCCGGGATTTCGTTTCGCGGCACAGGGCGATGAAGCCTTTCATCTCGTTCTCTGTTCCCGGGTATTCCCAGTCGTAATCGACTCCGTGAAAACGGTGCTTCTTTTGGAGTTTCAGAAGTTCATCGATGACTTTGGCCCGGAGCTTGGGATCGGCGGTGACTTTCGGGTAGTGGGTGTCTTTTTTCCACCCTCCCAGGCAGAGGTGGAGCTTTGCGTTGTTTTTCCGGCAGGCCTTCTGGAGTTTTGCGAGGGCCTGGGTGTTTTGTCCGGCCATCTTGATCGAGCCGTCCCCGAGGATTTCCGATCCAAAGAAGACGACGTCCGTGCACTTGGCGACATTTGCGAGGGCATTCCCGGTGAGGCGATAGTCGGGGAGATAGCCGATGACCTTTGGAGAAGATTCACGGGTTTCAGACTTTTCAGCACTTACCGGGCTCAAACCGGTGAGCGACAGAAGCAGGCAGGTGATCATTCTTCGAGTCATGGGACTTACCCTAGGAGGGGTATGTAGTTGGCGAAGCTCAAATTTGCTTTATCTGGCCCCGATGTTTGAACGATTCGCGCCAAAGTTCCCTTATTAATCACTTCCGATGAAACTCCGATCTCTCTTTTCCATCAGCCTTTCCTTCTCCTTTGCATTCGCGGGGACTCTTTCCGCTCAAAAAATGCCCCGCGAGGATGTCGTCGGGGTGCAAGCGGTGGGAGAGGGACTTTGCGTGAGCAATGTCTTCCAAAGCAACATGGTTTTGCAGCGTGATCAGCCGATCAAGATCTGGGGGTGGGCCGCTCCGGGTGAGAAGGTGACCGTTTCCCTGGGAGGCAAGTCTGTGGAGGCGACCGCCGATGCCGGTCGAAGCTGGCAGGTCAGCCTTCCCGCGATGGCTGCGAACCGCACTCCGCAGGAAGTGACGATCAAAGGGAATGAAGAGGCGCTCACTTTGGAAAATGTCCTGATTGGGGATGTCTGGCTTTTGGGTGGGCAGAGCAACATGGAGTTTGAGATCGCCAAGGTTGACGACGGGATGATGGAGATCGCTTCGGCCAATTTCCCCGAAATCCGGCTGCTCACCGTGCCTCAGGGCAAGGGATTTGATTCGGTGGGGAGCTTTGAGCGCCTTCACGAATGGAGTGGCTGGTTTGGTCGACATTTCCGGAAGGGCGACTGGGACGTCTGCTCGCCCGGGACGGTGCGTTATTTTACGGCGATTGGTTATGTTTTTGGACGCCGCATTCACATGGCCTCGCAGGTGCCCATCGGATTGATTGATGCCTCGCGCGGGGGAACCACGGTGGAAGCATGGACACCCGATTCGGTTCTTGGTGAGATCGGAGGAAAAGAAACGCAGGCCAAGCTGAAGGAGTGGGAGGAAAAAATCGCGGTCTACGATGCCAAAGCGGAGCTTGCGAGAAGGGTCGAAGGTTACGAGCGGAAGAAGAAAAAAGCGGCCGGGGAGGGGAAGCCTCTCCCTGTGGACAGCAAGCCGCCGTCGGATCTCAAACCGGGACCGGTGGCTGACCAGAACCGTCCGGGATTCTGCTACGCGGGCATGATTCGACCGCTTGAGGGGCTTGGCCTCAAAGGGGTGGTCTTTCATCAGGGTTACAACAACTGCTTTGACGGTTCGGCCGGGGCGCGCATGTATCAGCAGATTTTTGGGGAAATGATCACGTCATGGCGATCGGCATTTAATGATCCCAAGCTGCCCTTCTGTGTCATCTCCCTTTGCACGGCGGGTGAACCTCAGACCGGGGAAAATTTCCTGAAGCCCATGAACGATGCCGGGCCCTTGATTCGCGAGGCGCAGTATCAGACCTTCCTCGACTTCCAAAAGGCCGGGGATGAAGCGATCGGATTTGCCAGTTCCTTCGATCTTCGTAAGAGCTGGTATCATCCCCAGATCAAAGTTCCCGCCGGGGAGCGGGCTGCGAAGTGGGCCATGGCGAGTCAATACGGTGTTCTCGGGGGAGGCGGAGCGGAGCTTTTCTGGCTCCCTCCAACGATCGAAAAAGTGGAGAAAATTGAAGGGACTCTTCGGCTGTCGATGTCGACGGAGATCCGGACCAAGGATGACAGCGACGGGAAGATGCTGGGCTTTGCGATCGCCGGAGAGGACCGGCGTTTTTATCCGGCGGAGGTGAACTACGCGACCGACGGGGTCGACAATCGCAACCGCCCGAAACAGGTCCGCAATGCCCTCGTGCTCAGCAGCCCGTATGTTTCGAAGCCGGTGCACTACCGCTATGCCTGGGCGCGGAACCCGATGGCAAACCTGGTCAATATCCGCCAGATCCCGCTCGCCACCCAAAGAAGCGACGACTGGCTTTTGGAGGAGACCCCTGTTGCTTTTCCGGTTCCTGAAGGGATGGATGAAAGGGGCAAAAGACGCCACCTCAGCGGGCGGATTCGCAAGGAGTTGGAGCTGGCTGATACCGGGCGCCGAATCAAGGAAGCGGAAGCAACTTTGGCTGAACTGAAGGAAAAGTTTCTCAAGGACAAGGAAGCCTGGGAGGCGACCAAGGCCAAGGAGGCCAAGGAGGC
>ERZ887942.931-NODE-931-length-22017-cov-20.668473_pt1 | contig 22017 bp, 17 predicted proteins | sample MGYA00521099_ERZ887942 | MGnify/ENA primary metagenome ERZ887942 (study PRJEB32303, sample SAMEA104408605) | aquatic metagenome | biome: Brackish water; feature: Pelagic; material: water | place: Baltic Sea | collected 2014-06-07T06:48:00 | depth 16,251 m ...
CGCGCTTGCCCTATTTCAAAAGGACCCACCACTTGGATTTCCAGTCGGGTTTGTGGCGGTTACTGAATCCGCCGGACTCGATGAAGAGATACGAGGTGCCATCGACTTCCTTTGCCTCCATTTTCAGGGCCTGGTATTTGTCGAGGTCCAAGAGGGTGTCGCCGGACCAGACTCTCGTGACCTGGTCGGTTGTTCCTTTCTCCTGGAAGGTGATGCTGTTGAAGAGTGGGCGACGGGCTTTCTGGTTTTTCGCTTCGGGATCGAAGTCGGAGCTCTCGGCGACTTCGGCGATGATATTCCAGGTGCCCATGATTTTGGGATTTGCGGTGAATTGGCCGTCCCAGCGGAAGAGGAATTGATCCGGGTTTTGGGAGGCGTCCTCGGGGTTGAGATTGGCCTGCCATTCGGAAGAGAGCATGGGAACAACGGCGGCGGATTTCGCCACAAGATCGTCGCCCATCGCTGGCAGTTTTTGCTCTTCGAGGTGAATGCTGATTTTTCCCTGGGGAGTTTTGCCGGATGGTTTGGTGCTATATTTCGCGTTGTAACGAATGAAGGTTTTGAGAGCGATGGTGACCTCGCCGCCTTTGAAGTCATCGAAAAATTCCTTGGTGATGTAAGCGCCTTTTGGGAGGCCGCCGGATCCACGTCTGCCACCTTGTTTGGTTTCGATCAATTGCTTGCCATTGATGTAGATGATGTGGCCGCCTCCGGCGCCGACGTGGTTGCCATCGTTGACCATGAGGCGGTAACGGTGGCCGTCTTTGAGCGCGGGAATTTTGAAGGTCCCGTGCATGAGGAGGACTTCCTTTTCCCAAAGGGTATTGACGGGCGTGGCGCCAAAGCAGGCGGGGCCGACACAGCCGTGCGAGCATTTCGTGATGGGGCGGGCGGGGAGTTTTCCGTTGTCATTTCCGAAGGGGCTCTTTCCTTTTTTCCAGCCGGACTTGGCGGGGTCGAAGTCGGTTGCGAACCAGTTCTCCATTCCTTTTGGCATCGTAATTTCACGGTAGCGCGTGATGAGCTGGTCAAAGGGAACCTGCTCGGCGGCAATGGGATCGAAGGAATGGTAGGACCACCGGTCATTGCGGAGATCGACGAACATGTTCCAGCCGAACCCGGTGAGACCGGCGCGATCGTAGAGGGCGGCAAGGGTATCGACGGGATCACGCGATCCGCCGGGGCGCTCGGACTGGGTTTCGCTGGCGGCGAGCTTGCAGAGGTTGACGCGGTTCTTGCCGACGAACTCGGGGACCAGTTCATCCATGATGATGGGCTTGATCGCTTTCTTGAGAGTGGGGCCAAATTTGGTGGAGTCGGCGGCGAGGAAAAATTCCTTGTAGGGGAGGATCTCGTTGGGCTGACGTTGCCTGGCGATTTCGTAGAGGGCATCGAGTCCGCCGGGGACATCGGCGAGGGAGGCCGCGATGGCCTCGAGGTGGAACTCGTAAGTTGGTTTGAGATTTTGGCCGCTGATCGAGGTCATTTTGCCGGCATACCCGGTGTAGGTTTCGCGAAGAGTTTGGGTCGCAAGTTTCTGAACCGCGGGGCTGGCTGCTTTGATTTTCGCGCGGATGGCGGGAGCGAATCCTTTCGTCACCGAGACACGTTGGTTTGTGCGGACCAGCTCGCCGATGGCGGGGAGGATTTTTTGAAAGCAACGCTCATCGGCGGCCACGGGCGTGAGGGCAGTGAGTGCGGCATTCCTGAGCCACGCTTCTTCGTGCTTGAGATAGGGGAGGAGGAGATCGACGAGAGGAGCAATTTGATCCGGCGAACCTTGCCCGATGATTTGCAAGGCGGCGTCCTTGATCGTCCAGGACCCAGCTGGATCTTTGACGGCTTTGACTGCGAGTTCGAAGATCTCCGGAGTGAGGGCGCGTTTTTTCGTCAGGGCTCGCAACATCGCTTCACGGACGCGCGGGTCTTTGGATTGCAGAAACTCCATCACAAGTTGCGGGCGGGGTTTGCCACCGGGTTTGGTCCATCCGATGTAACCGCTGTTCACCCCGAGGCTCTTCATCGCCGCGGTGAATCGGATACTGTAGTCCTGATGGTGAAGGTAGCGGCGGATTTCGTCGTCGCCGGGTTGCTCTTCACCGTGGAAGCGGCGGAGGAAATGCATGCTCGAATCTTTCGCGAGAGTTTCTTTGGAAAGATCCTGCCTTTTACCATCTTGATTCGGAACGGCTTCAACCGAGAGGAAGGCATTGTCGGCCTCCGTTCCCCACGGCTGATTCGGGAGTTGGTAGGGTTTGGAGAATTTGGTTCGGGGCGCTCCGGTGATGCGGAGGGTTTTGCGCGGAATGGTGTAAGTAAGGGGATAGGCGATGCCCCACAATTCCTTGTCATAACCGGCCCCGCCGAGGATGCCGAAGGAGCCATCGAAGCGGCGCGAGAGGTCGTAGTGCCACTGTCGGTTGTCCATGAAGTCGCGGTATTGCGCGGGCTTCTTTTCGTAGAGCAATCCCATCGCGGCACTGCGCCAAATTTCCCCGATGCCCCCGCCGGTGTGGCCGTGAAGCATGAAAGTGGTGCTGTAAAAACTCTGCATCGCACACAGGTCGCGCGCTTGGGCATAGACCGAGTTTTCGCCGCCGGGAGTGAGCGCGGCGGCGGCGGCCATCGCGAAGGCGAGTTTGCCGTTCTTGCCGTTATCGACGAAGCCGATCTCCGGTCTATCGTCGCCGTAGGGATTACTTCCCCGACCCGCGTAGCGATAGAAATGTCTCAGCGCTCCATGAAGGGTGTGATCGGGGACATTCACGCCGCATTCCTTGGCGAGGAGTAGAAAGGTCACGACGTGGGTGCCCGAGGCATTGAGATGCCCGCTTCCGTAGCTCGTGAGGGCGGAACCACGACCGGCCCAGGCATCGTTGTGCTGGGTGCGGGCCGCGTTATCGACCCATTTTTGAATGTTGGCAAGGATCTCCGGGTCGCCGGTGCGGAGGTAGCACTCGGTGAGGGGAATTCCGCCGTAGCCAATATACCAGGGGTAGGAATGAGCGGGGACCTTGCGCGCCCAGTTGCGGACGACTTCCAGATCCTTGTCCTCGCCCGTGGAGAGGAGGAACAACATTCCGATCCCGCCGAGGCTCTCGGTGGATTTGGGCCTGGAAAGGTAGTCGGCGACCTGACGCACGATCTTATCCGACTTGGGGCAATTGAGTGGCCAGGTTTTACTGTAGGAACCGAGGACGGGAACCTTGACCGTCACCGTTTCGGCTTCTCCCTTGATCGCAAATTTAATCACGCCATCGGAGGCTTCGGCCGCTGCGAGGATTTGGCCCAACTGAATACGCGGATCGATGTCTGCCAACTTCCGCCCGTTGATGGTCTCGATGATCTGGCCCTTCTTCAATTTCCCGGTCGAAGCTGCCGGGGATCCTTCCTCGACATTCTTGATGCGCATCGTGAAGGCCGGCTGGATCAACTCGATCCCGATTCCGACCGGTCCAAAGCGATCAATCGTTTGCAACGATTTTCTTTCGCCCGGTCGCGTCGAAAAAAGACCGTTCGCTTCCTTGTAAAAGCTTTCGGCGATTGCAGGTACAGCTGCCCCAGCGAAGGCGAGGGCGTAAAGGAGTGAACGATTGATGAGTCGTGAAGGCAGATTTCTCATGTTCCGGCTTTTAAGTTCCCTGATTCGGGCCAATGCGTCGAGGTTGCAGTCTCGTTGATTTGAGAAATTAATTCGTGCTTTTACGGTGATGCGGGAGAGGTCCGGTGTTTTTGACGGCGCATGGTTCCGGCTTTCATGGGTAAGGCCTGCCCCCAGGTCGATGACCCAACTCTTGGGTGAGTTTGATTAGGGTTGAGGCATCGATTTCAAATGAGCCCGTTCCTGAAATGTGACGAAAGGGTCACACAGGATCTTTATGAATCCAAAGTGTGCAGGGCTAGAGTCCGAACGTCGCCAACAGAAAAAACATCGGCGGCCAACCAAACAACAGACAACAATGAAATACACTGCACTTGCCCTCGGGGCGTTCATGACCGGAGCCGCTTTCGCCGAGAAACTTGTGATCATGGGGTCCGACACCCTCGGTGCCAAAATGGTTCCCCAGCTCAAGGAAGCCTACGTGGCAGCCGGCAACAAAACTGATTTTGAAATCGCCGCCGAGGGATCATCCCAGGCCTTCACCAACCTCCTTTCCGGAACCGCCAACATCGGCATGTCGAGCCGTGACGCCAAGGAAGAAGAGAAGAACAAATTCATCGCCAAAGGGCAGAAGCTCGTTGAGCACGTTGCCGGTTGGGACATGATCGCGGTGGTTGTGAACGATAAGAATGGAGTTCGTGGCCTCACTCTTAAACAGATCGAGGGAATCTTCACCGGTGACATCAAGGACTGGAGCGAAGTTGGCGGAAAGGCCGGCAAAATTTCGGTCTACACCCGCAACACCGCTTCCGGAACATACAAGACCTTCCAGAAGCTCGGCATGGCCAAGCGCGACTATGGTTCCAATACCCGGAAGATGGCTGGCAACGAGCAGATTGCCAACGAGGTCGCTTCCAATGTGAATGGCATCGGCTATGTCGGTCTTGCCTACGCTGGCAAGGATGGTCTCCGCGGAGTTAAGGTCGGGAAGGTCTCACCCAAGCCCAGAAACAAGGCGAAGTATTCTCTTTCACGCAAGCTCTTCTACTACACCGTCGGCGAGCCAAGCGGTGAGTCCGGGAAGTTCCTCGACTGGGCCATCAAATCTGATGACGCAAAGGCCATCATTGAGAAGGTCGGCTTCATCCCTGTTGACTGATTTTGATCGCTTCCCCTCAAAACGGGTGGAGCGAAATGCTTTGTGACAAAAGTGTCACACAAGGCGCGTCTGTGAATTTCAGATGCGCCTTTTTACTTCCCTTATCTTCTCCCCACCTGAGGCCTCTCCAAACACACCCCAATGGCAAAACACTTCGAACGCAAAGGTCGGCGCCTGCTCGGCTTCAACCTCCAAAGCTGGATCAAGGGATTCTTTGGAGGCAACGCCGGACTTTCCATCGTCATCCTTTTCCTGATCTGTCTTTTTCTTGTTCTCGAGGCCGTCCGCTTCTTTCCGTCGCACCATCAGGAGCTGAAGCTCTCCCAAAAGTCCGGTCAGGAGTATGTCGATTACGTCATTCGTGAGGCGGACGAATATCAAAATTTGGTCAGCTTTACCAATCAGGCCTACTTTCAGGAACTCGATGCGAGGTTTGGAATCGAACGCGGTGTCGTCGATAGCTTCGGCGTCTTCCAGGGAATGATCGAGGACGACGCCGGGGATGAGATGGACGGTCTCGAAGAGGCAAGGGACGAAGAAGATCCAGCCGCTCTCAAAGAGGCCGAAGCCGCGTATCAAGCCGCAGTCGCCCGGATCGTGAACGAAGCTGATCGTAAGATGGTGGATTCCTTCGGGCGCCTCGCGGAAAATGACGAGGCCTGGAGGAGCGTAAAAGAAGCGGCTTCATCCTATGATGCGGTCGAAGAGGAAATTCCCGCGTTTGTCGAAGAAGCCGAAACAAAGATGACCGAAGGGATGGCTTCTTTCGAGGAAGCCAAAGCTCTCATCTCCTCCTCGGGTGTTCCTCTCAAGGATCTTCGCAGCAAACTGGTCAAGATCGCGGCTTCCATCAAGGATGATGCCATTGCCGATCTGACTGCCTCGGCCCGAAAAGAAGCTCTTTTGGAGGGGGCTGAAAAAGTGGAGGGTGAGGCCAGGGAAGCGAAGCTCGCCGAAGCGGGGAAGATCGTGATTCAAGACGAATTCCCGTTTGCAGAAAGGATCAAGCCAATCGTGGCGGCCCACGGTGACCACGTCGCAGCGGTGGCAACGCTCAGAGAGAAAATCCAAGAGGGCATTGGCAGGCTTCCTTCTGAATTCTCATCGGAACCCGCAGAGAAACTCGTCGGGAAAATCCGCAAACTGGAGCCCAAATTTATCGAAGCCCTCGACGAGAGCATCGAGGAATCCGGCCAGTGGAAGTGGGATGATGAAATTGACTGGGTTTCTTCAGTCACCAAGTTTTTCTTTGGCAAGGACTGGACCACGAACAGCGAATGGAGGCAGGTTTATGGATTCCTTCCGCTTTTCACGGGATCGATCATCATTTCGCTCATCGCCCTTTGCATTGCGGTGCCCCTCTCCATTGGTGCGGCCATTTACGTGAACCGGCTTTCCACCAAGTGGGAGCAAACCTTCATCAAGCCGGCCATCGAAATGATCCAGGCCATTCCTTCGATCGTGCTCGGCTTCTTTGGGATCATGGTATTGGGCAACATCTTGTTGGAGTATAGCAGCAGTCCCTGGATTTCCTGGCTGCCCGGTTTCCCGATCACCGAGAGACTGAACATGCTCAATGCCGGCATGCTTCTCGCTCTGATGGCGGTGCCGACGATCTTCACCCTCTGTGAGGATGCCTTGAACAACGTGCCGCGTTCGTTCTCCGAAGCATCGCTGGCTCTCGGGGCTTCCAAACTTCAAACCGTGAACAAAGTCATCGTGCCTGCGGCCATTTCGGGAATCCTGGCGGCCGTGCTGCTTGGGCTCGGACGTGTCATTGGAGAGACCATGGTGGTGCTTCTCGTGGCCGGTAACAAAATCTCAATGCCCGAGTGGAGCGCCGGTCTGGGTGTGATTGCCCAACCCAGCCACACCATGACCGGGATCATCGCCCAGGAAATGGGTGAGGTGAGTTCGGGGACGCTTCATTACCGTGCTCTTTTCCTCGTGGGACTCGTGCTTTTCACCATCTCGCTGACCATCAACGTGGCAGCACAAAAAATCATCAAGCGTCTTGGAAACCATGCCTGAGAAATCTTCTGCAACGGACGCAAGATCTGTCCAAAATCCCTTCCGTTCGCTTTCTTCAAAGCAAAAAGTGCGGGACGGAATCGCCACCGGGGTCTTTGCCTTTTTCACCTACTTCATTCTTGCCTGTGTCGTGTTGATTTTGGGCAAGATCACTTACGACGGTGCGCCCGTCATTTTTCAGAGCGAAGCGCCGTTCGTTAACACCGACTTTTTCTCAAAGTCACCCATGACTCTTCATGAGTTTTACAATGAGGACGGAGAAATGATCCGTCTGGATAAGGATGACTTTGACGCCTACAAGAAAGCGAACCCGGACGCTGTCATTAGAGATGAGCACACTTTTTCCTATGCCGGTGGAGGAATTCTAGGACCCTTGGTCGGAACGGCCATGCTGGTGCTTTTCTGTATGGTGGCCGCCCTCTTTATCGGGATTTCGGCAGCCATTTACCTCAACGAATATGCGAAGAAAGGAAGGGTGGTCAATGCCATCCGCCTGGCGATCATGAACCTTGCCGGAGTGCCCTCGATTGTCTTTGGCCTTTTCGGTTTTGCCTTCTTTTGCTTCTCGCCGATTTTCCCGGTCTTCACGGGAAACCCTGATTGGGAAAAGTCCCTTCTCACCATTCCGTTGTGGCCTTCCGATGGCTACCTCAGTTTCCAGGGGTGGGGGAACTCTGTCATTGCGGGAGCCGCCACTCTCGCCGTGATGGTTCTTCCCGTGATCATCGCGGCCTGTGAGGAATCGCTCAAAGCGGTGCCCAAAGGATTCCGCGAAGCCTCTCTCGCTCTTGGGGCCACCAAGTGGCAGTGCATCCGGACTGCGGTGCTTCCCTACGCGACACCCGGGATTCTCACCGCGTCAATTTTGGGCATCACCCGGGTGGCCGGCGAGACTGCCCCCATCATGTTCACTGCCGCCGTGGCAAGTAAGGGCAAGCTGCCGTGGCAGGATACCGAGGGCTCCGGGCTCTACTGGGTCTCGAATGTGCTCACCCAAAAGGTCGAAGCTCTTCCCTATCACATTTACACCGTCTCCGGAAAGCTCCCCGCCAATGAAGCGCTCGACGATATGCGCTACGGATCGGTCTTTGTTTTCCTTCTCCTTGTCATTGGCTTTGCCATGATTTCGGTGGTCCTGCGCTCCCGCTTCCGCAAAAAACTTAAGTGGTAATCTCCTTCTCTTTTTTCTCATGACCGAAACATCCGTCACAACCGACCCGGCCGCCGCCCCATCCGTTGCTTCCAACGAACCCATCATTGCCATTGACGATCTCAGCTTCAGCTATGATCTGGGCAAGACCAACACCCTCCGCAATATCTCCCTGGAGATTCCCGCGGGCAAGGTGACGGCATTCATTGGCCCGTCCGGTTGTGGCAAGTCCACTCTCCTTCGCTGTTTGAATCGCATGAATGACCTCGTCGATACCGCCAAGGTCACGACGGGCAGGATCAGCATTCTGGGGCAGGATATCAATGCCCCCGATGTCGAAGCAATCGAGCTTCGCAAGCACGTGGGTATGGTTTTCCAGAAGTATAATCCGTTCCCCAAGTCGATCTATGAAAACGTGGCCTACGGACTCCGTGTTCAGGGAATCAAGAACAAGGGCATTCTCGATCAAGCCGTTGAAGAATCTCTTCAAAAGGCCGCCCTTTGGGGCGAGGTGAAGGATCGTCTCGATTCCAGTGCACTCGGTCTTTCCGGTGGCCAGCAGCAACGGCTTTGCATTGCCCGCACCATCGCGGTGAAGCCCCGGATTGTTCTCATGGACGAGCCTTGTTCCGCGCTCGATCCGATTGCCACCGCTCGAATCGAGGAGCTCATTGCCGAATTGCAGGAGGACTTCACCATCGTGATCGTGACTCACAATATGCAGCAGGCCACCAGGGTTTCGGATCGCACCGCATTTTTCTATCTTGGTGAACTCATCGAGTATGATGAAACTCAGATCATCTTCGGAAATCCTTCCATCAAACAAACCGAAGACTACGTCAGTGGACGCTTCGGCTAATCCCCATTTCAACGAAAGACTCTCATGGCTCACATTTTAAAAAACTACGACGACGACCTCAGCGCACTGAAAGACAGCGTGGTCGAAATGGGCACCCAGGCGCTCGCCGCGATGGAGAAGGCCATCAAGGGTCTCTCAACGAATGACGTTGAGCTTTGTTATGACGTCATCGACGAGGATGAGCGGATTGATCAGCAGGAAAAGAAAATCGATGAACAGGGGATGTCGATCCTGCTGCGCTTCAACCCGGTGGCATCCGACCTGCGCCATGTGCTTTCTTCGATCAACATCTGCCGGAGTCTCGAGCGTATCGGGGATCACGCCGTCAATATTGCCAAGCGGGCCCGCAAGATTCTTAAGGCGGGAGAGCTCGAAGAGGTTCGGCTGATCGATCCTCTCGTTCTGGAGGCTCGCAAAATTGTCTCGGGGGCATTGACAGCCTTCTCTGATGTCGACGAGCAATTGGCTCACAAGGTCATCGAGATGGATCGTGCGGTTGATAAGATTCACAAGGCTCTGAGCAAATCTCTAAGCAACAAGATCTCCGGGGGCGCCCAACCGACCGAATCACTTCTTAATGTGATTTTCATCTCGCGCAGTCTGGAACGAATCGGGGACCTTGCCGTGAATATTGCGGAAGACATCGTCTTTATCACCTCTGCCGAAGACATTCGACATACTTAAGAAAAGTTAATAAAGAATTCGAGTTTCGGCCTTGTTCTTGTGATCCTCGGGTGTTGAAGGCCAGATGCTTTCACTCAGGGCTTCGTGAGAACGGGCTCTGCTCTCGTTTCCTTTGGAGGGATTGAATATTTAGGCTTTCCGGTTGATCTTGGGTGAACTTTGGTGTACTTCGGTGGCTGACGAAAAGCTCGTCAAGGCTCCTCCATGCAAAATTTCGGTCATAATCGCTCAGGTCATCTCGACCGGCAGCTCGATCCCAAGGGAAGATTTTCCCTGCCGGTCGACTGGCGTCCCCCTCATGGGGAAAGCGTTTATTTTGTAAAAGTCAAGGTTGAGGGGATCCCGGCATTGCGGATTTTCACCCAAGCGGCCTTTGATCGGAAGCTCGCCGATATCGAAAGTACACCTGATGTCACCGCGGCCCAGCGGGACCGTGCCCGGGACATTCTTTTCGGCTCTTCCAGCGAGTCCAAGGTGAACGAACAAGGCAAACTGACCATTCCCAAGGCTTTGGCCGAAGGGCACGGACTGACTCTTCCTGGATCGGTTCACATTGTAGGGCGTGGAGAGCGCTTTGAAATTTTCACTCCGAATAACGGCGAGGCGATAGAAGCCATCGAAGAAAAAACCCGCGAAAATGACGCGGCGATTTCAGGAATGCTTGGCTTCTAAAGACCCGATCACCCTTTTTTGACCAATGCTGTCCACCCACCCCATTCAGATGCCGTTCGACTTTCGACGGCTTTGCAGTGTCACTTCCTGGTCTTTGTTTCCCGGAATGACGGCGAAAGCGGTGGGTGATGCGCATGCCATGGCGGAAGAGCGTTCCGATGTTCCGGACCAGCCTTTCTATCATGAATCAATTCTTCTGGAGGAAGTGGTTCATTTTCTGGCTCCTTCGGAAGGCCGCCTTATTGTTGACGGCACCCTGGGAGGAGGCGGTCACACCGAGGCGCTTCTGCGGGCGGGCGCTGCGGTTAAAGGAATTGATCGAGATGCCGATGCACGCAACTACGCCACCGAACGGCTTGCCCGGTTTGGTGGCCGGTTCGAGGCGGTGGCTGGTTGCTTTAGCGAAATTTCCCGTCTCGCGGAAATTGGAAACTGGGGAAAACTTGATGGAATCCTGCTCGATCTTGGAGTTTCGTCCCATCAACTTGACGCCGGTGAACGGGGTTTTTCTTTCCGCTTCGATGGCCCGCTCGATATGAGAATGGGCGATGAGGGGGCGACTGCTGCCGACCTTGTCAATGGCTGGGATGAAGCTGATCTGCGGCAGATTTTTTGGGACCTTGGAGAGGAAAAATTTGCCCGAAAGATTGCGGCGTGGATTGTGCAAAAACGGCAGAAAGCTCCTTTTGAAACGACCCTGCAACTTGCGGATGGAATCGAGAAGCTCATTGGTCGCAGAGGCCGGACCCATCCCGCCACCAAGGTTTTTCAGGCCCTCCGCATGGAAGTGAACGACGAGCTGGGGGAACTTCGTCGTTTTCTCGAGGTTGCTCCCGCCCTTTTGAAGATTGGAGGACGCCTTGCCATCATTACTTTTCACAGCCTTGAGGATCGTATTGTGAAACAGACCTTCCGCGATGCTTCCAAGGCTGAGATCGATCGTCCCGAGTGGCCTGCTCCCAGACCTAATCCAGATCATGTTTACCGTCTCCTCACCCGCAAAGGCGTTGCCCCCGGGGGAGAAGAGGTTTCCCGAAACGCCCGTTCACGGAGCTCGCGCCTGCGGGTTGTCGAGCGGATCAAAACTCCCGTCCTCTAAGAACCCATGAATCGTAGAAAACGCACCGCCAGTCTCGGATTTCCTTCTCTTGTCCTTCTCGTCATTGCTGTCGTAATCGTTTCAAGCGGCGGCATTGGATACGTGGTCATGAAGAACAAGCAGATCACGACACGTAGTAGAATCGCCGAAGTTCAAAGCCAGATGGACGAACATCAGGTTTCCATTTCACTTCACACCTCTGATATCGAGGAGACTCTTGGCTACTACACTCTCCGGGCCCGATTGAAAGAAACGAAATCTCCTCTCACCGAAATTAAATTCGTCGAGGTCTATCGTGACCCCGATGAGCAATCTCCACCCGGCAATTCAATTGCCCATCGCTAGAGGCTTATGGATCCAGCTTTCAAACGTCGCGCTTTTATTGTCTGCCTGGCTCTCGTAGCCGGGCTGACTGCCCTTTCGTTCCGATTGATTACGCTGCAGGTCTGGGATCGGAAGATCTCTGACCGGTCGAGTGTTCCCCGGTTCAAAATGCAAGTGACGATTCCCGCCAGTCGGGGCCTCATTGTGGATCGGAATCAAACGGTGATTGCCCAAAATCGCCCCGAGGCCACCCTTGTTGCGAATCTCAACCACCTCCACACGGTCGACATTCTAAAGAAAGCGGTGACACATCGTTATGCGAGCCAAGTCGCGGGATGGAAGAGTCTGAATGATGCCGAGAGGGAATTTGTTCTTCGTGAGGCGCGCAAGAAATTCGTGGCTTCGATGTCGAAGCAAGAGCTCATTGACGATCATCTGGCCTACGCGACCGAGATTATCGGGCGTGAGCTTCGCATGTCATCCGCCGGGCTTAGGAAAAAGATTGAGCAGGGATCTGCGCGCACGGTCGTCCGTAAAGGAATTCGGGAGGATCTAGCCCGCAGACTGGAAAAAGAACTTCAAGAGCGCCGCATTCAGGGATTCAACTTCGAACGATCACAGCGGCGCTACTACCCGATGCCTACCTTCGCACCGCATTTGATTGGATTCAAAAACCATGAAGGAGTGGGCGAATGTGGTCTCGAAAAATGGATGGAAGAGATCCTCGCGGGTCGTGACGGCCGTCGTGAGCTCAAGCGGGATGAAATCGGGCTCGTCAATTTGACCGAGGCTGCCGAAGTCAACCCGCCGATGATGGGCAAGCATGTCAAGGCCACCCTCGATATGGGCATCCAGGCCATCATCGAAGAGGAATTGGGAATGGCGTTTGATGCCTACAACGCAAAGGCTGGCAGCATTCTCGTCGTGGACCCACATACCGGAGACATTCTGGCAATGGCCAGTCGCCCGCACTTCAATCTGAATATACGCGAAAACTATGCCAAGGCGGGAACCAGCTTCGCAGTTTCCGCCCAGTATGAAGCGGGTTCGGTGATGAAGATTGTTGCGATGTCGGCCGCTTTGGAAAGCGGTGGGGTGACGCGCCAGACGATCGTGGATTGCGGATGGGGAGCAATTGCCCGCTCCGGCTTTATCATCAATGATCACCATCGCTATGGCGAACTGACTTTTGAAGATGTCCTGGTGAAGTCGAGCAACACCGGTGTTTTTCAGTTTGCCGAGCGAGTGGGGCGTGCCGGATTCTATCAATATCTGGACGATTTCGGCTTCGGGAAACGCACAGGTTTTCCAATTCCCGGCGAAGCCAAGGGACGGATTCAAGATCGCACCAATATGCGAAACTTTGCCAGTGCCACCTATGGATATGGAGTCTCGGTCACTCCGCTTCAACTCGCCATGGCCTATTCGGTATTGGCAAACGGTGGCACTCTTTTGAAGCCCCGCTTGATTGACTCCGTGATCGCCCACGATGGACGTAAGCTTGAAAGCATCCCGGTTCAAAAAGTGGGTCGTGTCGTGAGTGAGCACACTGCTCGTGAAATGTGCCTCTCCCTGGAGCAGGTGGTCTTGAAGGGAACCGGTCGGCGCGCCAGAGTTCCCGGATACCGGGCCGGGGGGAAAACCGGTACAGCTGAAAAATGGGACAACAAAGCCAGGATGTATCGGGAAGATCAGAAGTTTCTCACCTTTGCCGGTATTTTTCCCATTCATGAACCTCGCTTTGTTTGCATCGTTACCATCGATGAACCTTCGGGACTGGGTGAGGATTTTCAAATTGGAGGCGGAACGATTGCCGCTCCGCTCTTCGCCCAGGTCGCAGGCCGCATCGCGCGCTTCGTGAATCTCACTCCTACCGAGGAAGTCCCCGAAAACGAGGACTCGATCGCTTTGAATCCAACTCAATGATCACTCTCCCAACACTTCTTGAAATCCTCCCTGAGGCCCAAGGCCTCAGGATCGAGGATATTCCCGTCATTAGCGTGACGGACCACAGTGGCCGTATTCAGGAGGGAGCCGTCTTTGTGGCGGTGCGCGGAAGCGTGGTCGATGGTCACGACTTTCTTGATGAGGTCATGGCCAAAAATCCTGCCGCCATCATTGCGCAGAGCAAAGGTCCGGCCGACTACACCGGGCTGTGGATTCAAGTCCCCGACACCCGGGTTGTCCTGGGCAGGCTCGCCGCTCGTTTTGCCGGCGACCCCGCAGCCTCGATGACGGTGGTCGGGGTGACCGGCACGAATGGAAAGACCACGGTGACCCACTTTATCCATGCGCTCTTTGAAAAGGCCATGATCAAGGCCGGTCTGATTGGCACGATCAAAGTGCAGGATGGCAGTGGCTTTCGTGATGCCACTCATACCACGCCCGGAGCGGTGGAAATGCAGAGCATTCTCAGGACGATGAAGGAGAATCGCTGTAAGGCGGTCGCGATGGAAACTTCATCCCATGGTCTTGAACAAGGCCGCTGCCAGGGGATTCCCTTTAAGGTCGGCGTTTTTCTCAACCTCACCCAGGATCACCTCGACTATCACAAAACGATGTCGGCCTACTTCAAGTCCAAGAAGCTTCTTTTCGAAAGCATGGCGGAAGAGGGGCGCGATGGAGTCGCGGTCATTAATAGTGACGATCCTGCGGGAGAAAAACTCGTCGCCGAATTCTCCGACCAACTCAAGGTGGTCACTTTCGGATTTGGTCCGGCTGCTGATTTTAGAGCCAGTGAAGTGCGTCCCTCGACCCGTGGTCAGGTCTTTGCCCTTGAGGCCCGGGGCAAGAGTTTTCTGGTTCGCATTCCGGTCGTCGGCCGTTTCAATGTCATGAATGCCCTCGCCGCCCTCGCTGCGGTCTCGTCGGCTGGAATCCCTCTTCGTGATGCGGTGAAAGCGATTGGCGAGACCCGGCAAACACCCGGGCGCATGGAGCTGGTCGGAGGTGATCGGATCTCGGTTTTCGTTGATTACGCCCACACTCCGGATGCGGTGGAGAAAGCGTGCCAAACACTCAGTGATCTTCATCCCAATCGACTCGTGACTGTCTTCGGTTGCGGAGGAGATCGTGACCGGACCAAGCGTCCTCTCATGGGGCAGGCTGCGGCCAAATACAGTAATATCTGCATTGTCACTTCGGATAATCCCCGAAGTGAGGATCCTGATGCCATCATTGAAGAAGTGATTCCCGGACTTGGGACGGTGCCTCACGAAGTGATCGCGAATCGTCGTGATGCCATCAACGCGGCGATCGAAAACGCCTTTCCCGGCGACATCATTCTGATCGCTGGAAAAGGACATGAAACCTATCAGGAGATGAAAGGTCAACGACAACACTTTGATGATCGCGAGGTGGCCCGACGGGCACTCGAGACCCGCCGAAAGAACGAAGAAGCCGAATTTAAAAAACGCCAGGAGGAACGTGACGAGCGGGACCGCAAACGTCCCCGCGATTTTGGCGATGACGATAATTGGAAACGCGAATGAAATCATACTCTCTCCAGCAACTCGCCCCGGCGATGAGCGGCACCCTTCCACAGGGCGGGGGGGGACGTGTGATTTCGTCGGGCGTTTCGACCGACACCAGAAGCATTCCTGAAGGGGCTCTGTTCTTCGCGCTTAAGGGAGATAATTTTGACGCGCACAACTTCCTTTCCAAAGCCGCAGAATCCGGCGCCGGGGCCTTGGTCATTCAAGATGCCACCAATCTCCCGGACGGAGTTCCCGCGGTTTTGGTGAGAGACACCCTCGAAGCCCTGCAAGCTCTCGCCAAATGGTATCGGGCTGAACTGGGGATTCCGGTCGTTGCGATCACCGGTTCCAATGGCAAGACATCCACCAAAGATTTTATGCGGAGCGTTCTGAGCCAGAGATTCCGGGTGAATGCCACCCTGGGCAACTTGAACAATCATATTGGACTTCCCCTCACCGTGCTTGCCACGAGTGGGAATGATGAGGTGGGCATCTTTGAAATGGGCATGAACCATTCGGGAGAACTTGCTCTGCTTTGTGCGATTGGCCGCCCCAACGTTGGGATCATCACCAATGTCGGGACCGCTCACATCGAGCACCTTGGAAGTCGGGAGGCGATTGCTTTGGAAAAAGGAACCTTGGCCCGCGCTCTCGATGAAAACGGAACACTCCTCGTTCCCTCTGATTGCGACTTCCTTGATGATTTTCGTGACTCCACTTCCGCCAAAGTGATAGTGGTTGGGGATGGATCAATACGGGCCGAGAACGTGACACCCTGTGAAAACGGATCATCCTTTGACCTCGTGATTGATGGGCTTGGAAGCATCGCAACTTCTATTTCAGTGGCCGGAAAACACATGATTAGCAATGCCCTCCTCGCTGCCGGAACAGGAGCGGTTTTGGGGCTGGATCTTGAAGAAATTTCTTCCGGGCTGCAGGATGCCGAGCTTACCAGCGGGCGGCTTCGCCAATATCAAAGCGGGGGGGTGACGGTCATTGACGACACCTACAATGCGAACCCTGAATCCATCATTGCCGGACTGGAGACCCTGGCAAATCTTCCCGGCAAAGGTGGTCGCACGGCCGCCCTCGGTATCATGGCCGAACTCGGTGGGCACGCATCCGAAGCCTATGATCGGGTTGGCCGGATCGCCCGCGGGCTGGGGGTTCAACTCGTGACGATTGGCGAGGGAGCCGGGTCCTACGGAGCTCTTCAACATTTTCCAAGTCACGAAGACGCTGCCAGCTGGCTTTCTTCGAATATTTCTGCCGGAGAGATCGTCCTCTTTAAAGGCAGTCGGATGGCCGCAATGGAGCGAGTCATGAAACAGGCCTTCCCCGAGTAACACATGCTGTATTGGATCTTTCAAATTTGGAGCGACGCCGAGAAATCGGGAGCGGCTTGGGCAGACACGTTTTCGTTTCTGCGCCTTCTGGGCTATATTACCGTGCGAGCCGGCCTTGCGGCAGTCATTGCCTTCCTGTTTAGCATAGCCATCGGCGAACGAGTCATCCGAAAGCTGATTTCACTCAAGGTTGGCCAACCTCTCCGCACCGCCGAGGAAGTCCATAAACTCGCCGAACTTCATGGTGGGAAAGCCGGGACCCCGACGATGGGAGGAATCATGATTTTAGGCACCATGATGATCGCGATCCTGATCTGCGGCCGTATCTTAAATCCATTTGTTTTGATTGTTTCACTGGTCACTCTTGCCCTCGGGGTATTGGGGTTTCTTGATGACTACCAAAAAGTCGCCAGGAAAAACTCTGCCGGGGTGAGTGGTAAACTGAAATTGGTCTGGCAGGCGGCCGTGGGTTTGGGAGCAGGTCTTTTCCTTTGCGGTAATCCAGAGACCTCGAACTATATTTTCTACTCTTCTGAAAGCGGAAGCCAGGAGGCCTCGGTCACCGCCTTTAGTTTTCCTCTTCTCAGCTTTGTGATTCCTCTTGGCCTCCTGGCCATTCCTCTTTTTATGGCCATCCTGATGGGAACTTCGAACGCGGTGAACCTGACTGACGGTCTCGATGGCCTTGCGACCGGAGTGACGATCACGGTGGCACTTGCCTACGCCTTGATCACCTATCTGGCGGGAACGCAGCCCAGTGCGGAATATCTTCATATTTTCCATAATCGTTCTCTTGCCGAATTGTCCGTCGTCATGCTGGCACTCGTTGGGGCCTGTTTTGGTTTCCTCTGGTTCAACTGTCATCCGGCCAAGGTCTTCATGGGAGACACCGGTTCTCTTGCGATCGGTGGAGCGATTGGAATGACGGCAATCTGCGCCAAGCAGGAATTTCTCCTGGTCATCATTGGCTTTGTTTTTGTGATGGAAGCCGTCTCGGTCATCCTTCAGGTCGGCAGCTTTAAGCTGCGTGGCAAACGCATCTTTGCGATGGCTCCGATTCACCACCATTTCGAACTCCGCGGGTGGAATGAGAATCAGGTCATCATTCGATTTTGGATCATTTCCATTCTTTGCAGCCTGGGCGGACTCGCCCTTTTAAAAGTCATCTAATGCTCGATCTTACCGGAAAAACAGTCGCCGTTCTCGGAGCAGGACGCAGTGGTCAGGCCGCTGCCCGTCTGGCTTCGCATTGCGGAGCTTCGGCGACGATTTATGACTCCCGTGAAGCCCCGGGGGCCGTGGTGGCGACGCCTGAAACGGGGCGCGATGTCAATGTCGACTTCGTAGTCGTCAGTCCCGGAATCGAAACCCTGGGAGATTTCGTGCAGTCCTTTGCCAAAGGCAGCGGGGCACTCTGGGGTGAAGTGGAATTGGCGTGGCGTTGTTTCGATGGCCAGACCATTGGAATTACCGGAACGAACGGGAAGACCACGACCACGGAGTTGATTCGTGATCTGGTGGAAGCCACCGGGAAGTCATGCGTTGCCTGCGGGAACTATGGAGTCCCGCTCTCCGAAGTGGTTCTTTATAATGAGGTGCCCGACGTGATTTCGCTGGAGCTGAGCTCGTTTCAATTGGAAACCATCGTGGATTTCAAACCGGATGCGGTGGTTTGGCTCAATTTTTCTCCTGACCACATGGATCGATACACCTCGGTGGAAGAATACCGTGCCGCGAAGCTTCGTATTCTCGAAAATATTACGAACGACACTCCCGTCGTAGTAAGAGCCGGGGAAGAGCTCCCGTCGAAAGGACGTCAAGTGACGTTCTCCTCCGAAGCATCCGCAGATTGGTCGCTCGCCGGAGATGAGATCCTTGTTGGTGATCGGCCATTCCTGCCAATGTCGGGAACCCGTCTTCGGGGCCTCCATAATGCCGAGAATGTCATGGCCGCTTGTGCGGTCGTAGCGGGTTTGACGTCCCAGGTGGCTCTCGAAACCCTTTCCAAATACAGTCCCCCCGAGCATCGTTGCGAACTTGTTTCGATCATCGATGGGGTGGAATACCTCAACGATTCCAAAGCGACCAATCTTCACGCGCTTGAATCGGCTCTCCGTTCTCAATCGCGTCCCACGATTCTGATCGCAGGGGGGAAGCAAAAGGGACTCGACTACCGTCCGCTCGTTTCGCTCTTGCAACAAAAGGCGAAGCAGATGGTTTGTTTTGGAGAGATCGGACAAGATCTGGATGCCACATTCTCAGGAGTCGTTCCGTGCAAGACGGTGGAGACTCTTGAGGAAGCCGTTGCCGTCGCGGCAGCCTCTTCAAGGCGTGGAGATACCGTTCTCTTTTCTCCGGGGACATCTTCCTTCGATCAATTTAATGGCTACGAGGCCCGGGGTGATGCCTTCAAGGCTGCCGTCCCACGCCTCACCAAAACTCTCTAACTCTCTCCAACCCAACCCAACCTAAACATGAAATCTCTAAGAACCATCCAGACCAAGCGGACCCGTCCGAAGTCGGGCTTTCGCATGTTGCATGCCGCAACCAGGGCGACCAAAAAACGTAAGCAACGGGCTGCAACCACGGCAGCTCCCGAAGATCTCGGAGAAGTTCCCGGTGTGGGAGTTGCGCGGGCTCTCGTTGTGATTCTTCTTCTTCACGTTGCTGCCATTGCAGGAATCTGGCTCCACAATCGTTGGAGTGAAGGAGCTGATATCCAGGCGGCCAAACCCGCTCTTGCAGCACCAATCCCACCTGAACGCCGCGCTGAACTCCGGCCTCACACGGTCAGTAAAGATGACAATATCGACAAGATTTCCCGCAAATACGGAGTCGATCGTGCTGCTCTTGTCACCGCCAATGACGGGGTCGAAGATTATGAGCCCGGCTGGGTGATCAATATCCCAAACCGTCGTTCCGAGGAGATCAGTCCTTCCGACGCAATGGGTGACCGGGTCAATCCGGCTGCTCCCGAGCAGGCTTATGGGCAGACTCCACGACCACTCATTCAAACTTCTGAGACGCAAAGTTATCCCGGCAGCCAACCCGGGGAATTGGTTCCTGTGGAAGGGGTTTCTCCGGAACCGAAACCAACAGACGAACCTATTCTGGTGAGAGGACGTCCCCCGGTTGGGTCGGCTCGACCCGGTCCTGCCCCGGTTTCTTCAAACCGTCGTCATACCGTGAAACCTAATGAGACCTTGTGGCGTATTGCCCTTAACAACGGCATTAGTGTGGACGAACTCAAGCGGGCCAATCCCAACGTCAATGTGAGTGCCCTCAAGATCGGCGCGACCTTGATCATTCCGGAAAAACGGTAGTTTCAACGATTCATCTTATGGGGAAAGGAGCTTCCATTTTTTTGTGCCTTGCGGTTGCCGCGCTCATCACCCTCGGGTTGGTGATGCTGGCGAGCGCAAGCGCAAAGTGGGACTTTTCCAGTGAACAATACTCCCACCTTTTGCGTCAGGCGATCTGGCTCTCGTTGGGAGTCGTGGTGATGGGGATTGTTGCCATGTTCGACTATCGTAAGTTGGAGAAGTTTGCTTGGCCGCTCTTCGCGCTGACCTGTGCAGCTCTCGTCCTTTGCTACATCCCGGGCATCGGTGATGAGGTCAAAGGAGAGAGACGCTGGATTTCCCTTCCTCTCATCGGGCGTTTCCAGCCCTCCGAGCCCGCCAAGCTTGTCGTCATGATTACGCTCGCGGCTTGGTTTTCGAAATACCGGGCAGAAACCAAGAGCTTCATGCGGGGATTTGTCATGCCCTCCCTGATTTTGGGAGTGCCACTGATGCTGATTCTTTTCGAAACGGACATGGGGACCGCCGCCGGTTTGGGGGCAGCGGGATTGATCGTTCTTTTTGTGGCAGGCACCCGGATCCGTTACTTCGGGACCTCTCTCGCCATCGTAGTTCCGCTTCTGGTAATGATGGTGCAAAGGGACCCTGTCCGGATGAAACGGATCGTCGCCTTTACGGATCTCGATGCCACACGTCTCGGTGCTGGAATGCAGCAGTGGCTTGGTATTCGTGCCTTTGGAAACGGTGGTCTTGAAGGCATGGGGCTCGGAAATGGCGTGGTGAAACAAATGAACCTCCCCGAGCATCACACCGACTTTATTTTCCCTGTCATCGGCGAAGAGCTGGGCGTTTTCGTGACCCTTGGCGTGATTTTTTGCTTCGTCGTGATCTTCCTGATCGGTCTCGGGATTTCCCTGCAAGCCTCGGATCGTTTCGGGAGTGTGCTGGGGATCGGGGTGACCTCGGCGCTTGTCATTCCCGCCATGATGAATATCGGAGTGACCACTGCTTCTCTTCCCAATACCGGCCTCCCGCTTCCCTTCGTCAGTTACGGAGGATCGAGCCTCGTCTTCAGCCTGGCGATGGTAGGCGTTCTTCTCAGCATTCTGAGAAGGTCCCGGGTCATCGATGTCACCGAGATGCCCGCGGTGAAAAGCAGGGTGCTGGAAGTGAGGCTCTAGCCATAGGTTGGGTCACTCTTTGGGAAGGACCCAGATGTTGCGGAAGAAGACCGGGTTTCCGTGATTTTGAAGGAAGACGGGAAGAGCTTCGTTTTTTAGCGGGCCCTTGCCGGGAGCGGCGGTGGTGTTGTCCTTGTTGAGTTCCTGATCCTTGTGAATGACCACTCCATTGAGTTTTACCGTCATGCGGGGCCAGGCGGTGCGCTTGCCATCCTTGTCAAATTTGGCGGCGGTGAAGTCGACATCGTAGGTTTGCCAGGTGAGAGGTGGGAGGCACATGTTTACGCTTGGCTCTGCGATCGAATAGATCCCGCCGCATTCGTTCATTTTTCCATCCAGAGCGAAGGAGTCGAGAACCTGGGTTTCCCAACGTCCTCCAAAATAAACCCCGCTGTTGCCCCGACCCTGTCCGCGCGCAAAGGGTTTGTAGGGTGTGCGGAATTCCAGGTGGAGTTGGCAGCTTTTAAATTTTGGAATGCTGGTGGTGCCGGTGGATTTCAGGAGGCCGTTTTCCATTTGGCCGTTCGTCCATTGAGCGACATTTTTTCCGTCGAAGAGAATGGTGGCTCCCTTGGGGGCGTCGGCACCGAGAGTCGGGCTTTTGCGCTCGATTCTTTTGAGGACGTGAGCCGCGTTTTTGTAAACGTTGAGGGCCAGGGTGTCGCCCGCGATGGCAATGCCCCACTTTTTTCCGGAGTCGAATTGGACGCCATTTTTGGAAGTCTCTCCCGAGAGTTTGATCCGTTCCTTTCCTTTCTCCCAGCCCAGCCCCGGGAGTCCTCCCTCAAGGATGTAGGCCTCAAATTTCCCTCCGCCAAGAGCGACGACCTGAACTCCGTAAGGAGCCCCTTCCTTGTGATATTCCCCTTGGTAGGAAAAATCGGGATCCTCTTTGGAGGCCTTTTGCGGGTCGATCCAGGTGGATTGCTTTTTGTCGTCCGCTGCCAGCAGGGCCGGGCTCAGTAGGACGAGGGCGAGGAGTGTTTTTGTGATCATGGAGAAAGATAGGGTTGGCTAGATTCGGGAATTATTACCTCTGAAGGAGGCCTCATCTTTCCGAATGGGCCTCTTCGGCAACGGGAATCTGCTTTCCCAAAAGAAGAAGGTCCGGTCGGTATTCGAAATGCATGGTG
>ERZ887942.934-NODE-934-length-21945-cov-41.202284_pt1 | contig 21945 bp, 17 predicted proteins | sample MGYA00521099_ERZ887942 | MGnify/ENA primary metagenome ERZ887942 (study PRJEB32303, sample SAMEA104408605) | aquatic metagenome | biome: Brackish water; feature: Pelagic; material: water | place: Baltic Sea | collected 2014-06-07T06:48:00 | depth 16,251 m ...
TCGTTCCCCAGTCAACCCCTATCCATGAAATCATAACGTTATCCCTGTAATTTTTGAGCCCGCGTGAACCCAATCAAGATAGGCCCGATGTCCCATCGCTTTGCTGGCAGCACTTTTGAATTCTGGAACAGCGCGAAGAAGTGTCTTTCGCGCATGTGCTCTCACCTTTGGAAAAGCATCCATCTCAGCTTTGGATGGTCCGCGAGGCAGAATTCCCAAGCCTGCCAAAACCGGCAAATGAAGTTGTTCTTCTACATGAGGAAGGTTCGCGGGAAAGTTGGGAAAGTGACCGCGGTTCACTGGCTCATTAGCCCAAACCGACAATCGTTCCCGCACACTCCTAGTGATGCCTTTTTCTGTCATTTCACGCCAAAAAGGGCTGTCTTCGCGACCACCCGCGTAGTGCAAGTTTATGAACTGTGCGAAGTCATCAACCTGTCCAGCGACTGTATCGTTGTACAGCTCACGTGCGAGCCCGTACGCACCTCTTGTAAGGTTGCTCGCCTTAGTTTGGCTCAATAAAATAAGCTGAACAAGCGATCCATGGATGGAAGTTGCCTCCAGAGGTTCTAGAAAGCTCTGGGACAAACCAATAGATACGCAGTTGGATATCCATGCCTTTTCTTGGCGACCTGGATCGATTGTAAGTACGCCTCGTGGTTCAATTTTATGGCCAAGAGTCGTTTCAATTTCTCGCTGGGCTTGATCATCGGTGATGTGAGAGCCTGAATAGACGTATCCGCAACCCATTCGATCGCGGGTCGGAATCCCCCACATCCATCCAGACGACTGTGCATGCGCTAACGTACATGAAGGAATGTCTTGTTCTGGGTCGTGATCTAACCAGAACGGCATGGCTCGGTTCAACGGTAAGAAATCACCATATGAATGCCACTTGCCACCGAGCTCACTGATGATCTCGCGGCGAAACCCTGTGCAATCGATGACAAAATCGACATTCAGAGGTTCCGCATCGAGGAGCTTCAATGCGGTGACATCGCCTGTTTCCGAGTTGCGTTCTAACCCAGATACTTCTGCCAGAATATGCTCGACACCCACCGCCTTGCGAGCAAGATACTTGCCTAACTTGGCCTGATCAAAATGATAGGCATAGTGGAACTGGCTAATATGAACCATCTTACCAGTCTTACTCATCATATACGGCGACTTTTGGCCGCGCATTAGATGTGTAAACAGGTGTATATCTTCAACTGGTTTTTGAGATGCTATCCGTGCTGTGTGAATCCAAGATCCTTTGGCCCCGCTTGGAGCAGGAAACAACTGATTGGGATCATCAATCGGCCCATAGTAATCACCGCGATCCTTCCGCCACCCTTTGTGATGGATACCAAACTTGAAGGTGGCACCTGTCTCTTTAAGGAACTCTGCTTCGTCAATGCCGAGATCTAAAAGAACCTGCCTAAAGATCGACGTAGACCCCTCTCCTACCCCAACCGTTGGGATATTTGGCGACTCTACAACTGATATCTTTGGAACAGTGTGTGCTGAGTTTCGAAGAGCCTGTTGTTCATAACCATTCTTAAGCACGAGGGCTGCGAGCCAACCCGCAGTCCCTCCACCTACAATGGCAATATGGCCGCCTTGTTGCGGCAACTAGACCTCTTTCGAGACAGCTGGCAACTGCGCCCATTTTGGAAGCCATTCACCATGAGCCGCTCTCATTTCATTGACCATTTGCTCTATTTGTTCGAGATCAAGCTCGGCCGCTGTATGCGGGTCCATGATCGCAGCATGGTAAATGCGATCTGGGTTTTCGGTCATCAACGCATCAACAACCAGACCGTGTACCGAAACATGAGATTGCATAATTGCAGCTAGGTGTGGCTCGACTTTACCAACTGCGACCGGCTGAACACCGTTGCGGTCGACAAGACATGCGACCTCAACTGCACAACCATCCGGCAGATTTTCGATCATGCCCTTGTTCGCAACATTTCCATAGATGACTGACGGCTTTCCTGTCCAAATGGACTCGATGATGTCAGACGCAAATTCATTGCTTGGCTCAAGATCCATGGGTGCCCCGCCCTCAAGGTCTTTTGCCTGTTGGTCCCACCCAGCAGCTTGTTCAATACAACGCTTCGGGTACTCATCGATAGAGATCTGAAATTTTTCAATGAGGTCTTCGCGGCCTTTCTTGATAAACCACGGCACATATTCGGCAAAGTGCTCTGAGCTTTCAGTCACAAAGTAGCCAAGGCGCTTCATCATTTCGTACCGCACGAAATTCTTGCAACGAGGACTTTCCATGCTCTCATCGGTCGGGAACCGCCCCTCCGCATAGCCAGCCTGAAGCGCAGGGTACAGATCACGGTAACTGCCATCTTCCATGATCTGCTCAAATTTCGAGAAGAACGCTATGTGGTTGATACCAGAGCAGTCGAAACGAATTTCACTCTCTTCAAGACCCAGATCCGTCGCAAGAGCCTTAACCGTATACTGAATTGAATGGCAAAGGCCGACGACTTTTATCTCGGGGTACTTCTCAGTAATCGCCCAAATATTGATCGACATTGGGTTAACGTATTGAAGGAGCGTCGCTTCTGGGCACAGGTCCATCATGTCATCACAGATTGACCAAAGATGCGGTACAGTACGGACGCCTCGCATGATCCCACCGATCCCAAGAGTATCGGCTATGGTTTGCTCAAGGCCAAATTTCTTAGGGATTTCAAAGTCGGTTATGGTGCAAGGGTCATAGCCACCGATCTGAAAAGTAACGATCACAAAATCAGCACCGTCAAGCGCTTCACGCTGCTTCAAGTGAGACGTAATTTTTGCTGGCACATCGAGCGTAGTGACCATCCGATCTGCAATCTTAACCGACTGAGCAAGCCGCACTGGATCGATGTCCACAAGTGCAACATGTGCTCCACTCATAGCGTCGCGTTGCAATACATCACTGATGATATGCTTCATAAAGATAGTTGAACCGGCACCGATGAAGGCAATTTTGGGTGATTTAGACATCTTCAAACCTCATTGAATATCGTTTGAACAACGATACGAATTTCCGAATTTTTAGGCTTCCTTGTTTCCAAGGCTAAGCTCCTGAATCTCACGCAATTACGTCAAACGCAGCCTTTACCAATCGTTGTGTATATTCAGTCTCAGGCCTGTTGAGCACTTGATCCGTCGGGCCCGATTCAACCACTTTGCCGTGTTGCATAACGATCGTGTTGTGACACAGAGCCTTCACAACTTTCAGATCATGACTAATGAACAAGTAGCTGAGCCCATGCTTGCGCCTTAGATCTCTCAACAGGTCGATGATTTGTGCCTGGATCGACAAATCTAGGGCTGAGGTTGGTTCATCCAGAAGAATAAACTCTGGTTTCAGCACAATTGCCCTAGCGATTGCGATACGTTGGCGTTGTCCCCCAGAAAATTCATGGGGGAACCTATCCAAACAGCTTTGCGGCATTTGCACATCATCGAGCGCTTGACGCACCATCTGATCACGCTCGTCTCGCGTATCGCCAAGACCATTAACGACCAAGCCTTCTTCAAGGATTTGTCTCACAATCATTCTAGGATTCAGTGAGGAAAAAGGATCTTGGAAAACAACTTGAATCTTGGGACGATAGGGGCGCATCTCTTTGCGGCTTAAGCCATCGATGCGGTCATCTTTAAAGTATATCTCACCCTGCTGCGACTCGCCCAACCGTATAAGTGACATCCCAAATGTCGTTTTCCCCGATCCGCTTTCCCCAACAACTCCAAGGGTTTCTCCTCGACGAATAAGCGCAGAAACGTCATTGACTGCTACTAATTCTCTTTTCTTTGGTCTGAAAAAACTGCCCTCTTTGAGGTGAAAAGATATGCGTAGCTTGTCTCCCCTCATGACGACCTCGGCGTTGCCATCAACGGGATCTGGAAGGCCCTTGGGTTCTGAGTTGATCAGGTGACGCGTATATTCGTGCTGTGGATTCTTAAAGACTTCGGCGGTTGCGCCGCGTTCAACAACCTCACCGCGACGCATCACAACCACTTTGTCAGAAACGTTTTCCACGACAGTGAGATCGTGCGTGATCAACACAACAGCCATGCCATGCTTCTTCTGCAGATCCCTTAACAGGCCAAGAATCTCAGCTTGGACAGTAACGTCCAAAGCAGTCGTTGGTTCATCTGCTATCAGAAGATCGGGATTATTGGCCAACGCCATCGCAATCATGACGCGCTGCCGTTGACCACCTGACATCTCATGGGGATATTGCGAATAGCGTGAAGCAGGTTCAGGTAACTGAACTTCCGTTAGAAGGCGTATGACCTCATCTTTCAAATCGGCTTTCTTCATGGGCCGATGTGTCGAGATAATCTCTGCCACCTGATCCCCAATCCGGTAGACGGGATTGAGGCTGGTCAGAGGTTCTTGGAAGATCATCGATATGCGGTCACCGCGAATTTCCTGCAGCTTGATTTCAGGCCACTCAGAGATATCTTCACCATCGAAGAATATCTTTGCTTGCTCTCCCACAATCGCGTTTGGCGCAAGCATTCCCATAACAGCACGAGCCGTCACTGATTTTCCCGAACCGGACTCCCCCACTACAGCAAGCGTTTCCCCACGTGCGACAGAATAGCTGACGTTTTTTACGGCATGGGTTGTTCCAAGTGCGGTGCGAAACGAGACCTGAACGTCTCTGACTTCTAAAATGTCATCTTTAGTCATTTGAATATGGATCCATTGCGTCGCGCAGGCCATCGCCAAGGGCATTAAAAGCAAGCACGGATAAAATGATTATTCCGACCGGAGCCATGAGCCACGGAGCCGAAGCGAGTGACTGAAAATCCCGTACTTGGTTCAGCATCACACCCCATGACACCATCGGGGCCTGCACACCGACTCCCAAAAAGGAAAGGAAAGTCTCCAATAAGATCACTTCGGGCAGGGTATACGTCGCCCAAACGATCATATGAGATGACACGTTAGGGATAATGTGACGAAGCATGATCCGCTTGTCACTCGCACCTACTGCGACGGCCGCCCGGACGTATTCCACAGACCGAATAGATATCACTTTGCCGCGTAGTTCGCGGGCTAGGTTCGCCCATTGAAGCAAAACCAAAATTGATGCGAACAATATAAAGATCGTCATCGGATCTGCTCGTCGAGGTAAAATGGCTACGAGTGCCAAATAAAGCGGTAGATCAGGAAAGGATTTAACAAACTCGATGACGCGCTGCGCAACAAGATCAAAAACTCCACCAAAGTAACCCGATGAAACGCCTACCACGGTGCCAATCACCAAAGCTGCTGACATCACCATGAAACCCATCATGAGCGTAATGCGACTCCCATGAATCATCCGCGATAGGACATCGCGGCCAACACCGTCAGTGCCAATCAAATGAACAAATTCCCCATTCGCACCACCGAAAAGCCGAGTTTCAAAGGTGATTCCAAGGACGCTCCAAGGCTCAGCTTTGACAAAAAACTGAATCGGAACACGCTTATCGACTGAAGGTTCAAACGTGATTTCGAAGGTGTTCGGGTCCATAATTTCTTCGAAGCCCAACACATATGGCCGGGCGAGCCCGCCTTCAGGGGCAAAGAAATGCACAGCTTGCGGAGGTGAATAGATCGCGCTGCGATCCTTTGTTGCCGTCTCGTAAGGTGCAAAGAACCCTGAGAAGACCCCAAGCGTAATAACGATTAAACACCCAATGAGTCCGAACATACCATAGCGATTGCGCCGAAATCTCTTTCGAACAAGTTGCCAATAAGACAAAGAATGCTCGGAAACAGCTTCAGCATTCAAATCATGAGTCGGAGAAATATCTGACATCCTATTTCCCCCCCGAAACGGTGGCGCGACGCACACGTGGATCAATCAAAGCAAGCACAATGTCTGCAAGTAGGTTACCGACAACGAGCAAAACTGCGACGAGGAGAAAGATTGCAGAAACGACATACATATCTCGCTGAGCAACAGAACTCAGGATCAGCGGCCCAAGTGTTGGCACACCCAATACAATGGCAATTTCAAGCTCACCCTTGATCATATAATCAAATCGTCCCCCCATGTTCATGACAACAGGGTGCAGCGCATTTGGAACGGCGTGCTTAAAAAGCACCTTTCGGCGCGACAATCCCTTGGCCCGCGCTGTCTCAATGTATTGAGCGTTCATGACGTCAAGAAGGTTACCGCGCATCATGCGTGTTGTGTAAGCCATGCCAGCCCAAACAGAGATCAGCAGTATTGGCCATACGTGAAGGAATAAGTCCCACAGCTTTGCCAAAGACATGCTTTCTTGAACAAGGAATTCGGGGGAATAAAGCGAACCTAGGTAGGGTGAGTGCCAAACGAATGCGAGCAGGTACAACATGATCAAGGCAATGATAAATTTAGGAATGACTATGCCCATAAAGGCGACCACGGTGGCGACGGTATCGCCCCAACGATACTGGTTCACTGCGGCATAAATACCAAGGAGAACACCAAGCGTTTGGCCAAGTACAAGGCTGACGATCGCAATGGCCATACTTCTGGGAAGACGCGTTCCAATAACTTCGGACACGGGACGGCTTTGGGCAAAGGACTGACCAAAATCTCCACTGAGAACAATATTTTTGATCCAAATCCAGTATTGTACTGGCAGCGGTTGGTCCAATCCAAGCTCGGCTCTCAGAGCGTCAGCACGCGGCATCAACTCCGCGCGCGTCTGGCCGGTTTGAGCCATTGTTTGGCCGATCCAAGAATCTACGTAGTCACCGGGTACAGCTACGATAATGGCAAATGAGGCTATAGAGATAGCGATCAGCAGAGGAATGGATATTACCACTCGTCGCCCGATAAATAATAAGAAGCCCATAATTCCCCCAAAGTGTAAGAAGGCGCGGCCCTCTCAGGCCGCGCCCAAGTTTAAAGTACAGGCAGAATTAGTATTCGGCGACTGTACCAGGGAGAAGTTCCGCTTCTTGTTGGTCAGCAGTAGTCCACAAACGTTCGCGGATTACGGCGTCCTCGGCCCATTCGTACATGAACACTGGTGTTCCCGGATGAGCATTGCGAATGCGCTTGTTGATCAACAATGCAGCTGGGAACTGAACTGTACCAATAGAGTAGGCGTTTTCAGTCAACAAAGTTTGCATTGTTTGTGCCGCTTCCGCTTTGTCAGCTGGGTTGTCAGAGCTTACAAATGCTTCGTAAGCATCAGCAATGCCTTGCTCAAACGGCATCCGGTCTCCGGATTGGTTGAAGATAGGACATGCATCGCCTGCTGGCAATGACCGGCACGTTTCAAACGTTGGTAGGATGAAATTGATGCGCCCGAACTTTGCATCAAATGCCCCACTTGCTTCAACTGTGTCAAAGTTCGTTTCGTCAATCGGACGCGGCTGAACACGAATGCCAACTTCAGCCAATTGCGATGCCATAGCATCAAGCTGTTTACGGTCTTCGCCGCGGTTGGCATTGGACAGAACGTCGAGCACAATATCCTCGCCACCCGGAAGGTTGCGAACGCCATTGCCGTCGGTGTCAATCAAACCAAGACCATCGAAAAGAGCATTCGCGATGTCTTGATCAAACTCTTGATACGCAGTGTTTGCAGCATCGAAGTACGGTGATCCTGTTTGGAATCCACCAGTGTACGGGTGTGCAAACGGTCCACGTGCAACTGCTTGACCAATTGCGTCACGATCAAGCGCATGGCTTAGACCCAAACGGAAATCGGTTTCGCGGAAGATGGCACGTAGTGCTTGGCCATATTCGTCTTCAGCTGTGTTTACGTCGTAGTTGAGATCCATCCGCCAACCAAGAACACGGGGTCCAAAGGCAGCACGCACTGGGCTATCATCTGATTGCGATTGCTTCAGTGCTTCAACGAAGTTCGCCGGATCTTCCATATTGGAAAAGTCACCAGTTCCAGCAACCGTTTGAGTTGTACGATCACCCCAAGTTGACAGACGGAAGTGCATTTCATTGAAATACGGTAGTTGTTGACCACTTTCGTCAACCTTGAAGTAGAACGGATTGCGGCGCAAAACCACTAACTCGTCGGGTCTGTGAACGACGGGAACCCAAGCGCCAAGAACGACGGGCGACAGTTCGTCAGCCGGAAGAGCACCTGTGTAAGCTTCGTATGTAGAATCGGAATTGTATGTTGGATGTGACTCTTTCAAAACGTGGCTCGGGCCTGGGCACCCTTGGATGTAGGCTAGCCTCTCAAGCACCGTTTCGCTTTGTGGTGATGAAAAAGTGAATTTGAACGTAAAGTCGTCAATCACTTCCATTGTAGTATCCGCACCACCGAACGAGCCTGCGGCCATACGAGATGTAACGTTGGCATCTTGTACGTTATCTTCCCACCAGAAGCGCACGTCCTCGGTATCGAACATATCACCATCAGACCATTTAGCGCCTTCGATGAGGTTCATCGTCACTTCTGTCGCGTCCGCGTTCCATGTCCAAGAACGGGCAAGGTTAGGCAATGGGCCTGATTGATCTTCACCTCGTATCTGCCACCGTGGACCCTGACGGACGAGACATTCCTGGATCGCCATATTGATGCCGCCCCAGCCTTGGTGTTGACCCGCAGCCCAGTTCCAGCCTTCTGGCCGACCGCCAATAACATGACGGAAAACACCGCCATATTCGCCAACGCCATCAACCATGACGCCCGTTTTAAAAATAATTGGCTCTGCAGGAAGGCGATCTGCGAGAGGTGGAAGTGCTCCTGTACCGACCAACTCAGTCAGGAAGGGTGCTTCGGAGTAACTTTCAAGCGCGCCGTATGTGTAGATATCTTCGCGCCCGATGAGTTCATACTCCAACCCAGACAGGCTAGTCTCTTGCGGAAATCCTTCAGCAACGACTTGACCCGCCATAGATATGGCTGCGGCGGACGACATCAGTAGTCCTCGCGTTAAGTGAGAATAGTTCAATTTAGTTTCCTCCCATGGAATTTTATAACTCCCAAGATGATCAGGAAGTCGGCTCTGTTCTTCCGGCTTTTCGGAGTTTTGTTCCTGTATCTCATCGAACTGTTGCGTGATCCATCGGGCCGTTGCTATCATTGCAGGCACGATAGGAGCTACTTTATGAAGCGCAGGGCAACTCAACGATCTTTGGAGCCGGAGTTTGCAACTGGCCCAACGGCAAAAGATGAACATGAGATTTATCTCCAACATCATGCGCCATCACCGGAGGCCCAGCCCTATCACTTTCACCCAACAATTGAGGTCAATTATTTAACTGACTGCGACATGACCTATTCCTTTTCAGGGAAGAAAGTTTTCGTAGAAAGAAACAGGCTTTGTGTCTTTTGGGCTGCTCACCCCCACCGAACCAAATCGGTTTCAGGCAAAGGGCTTATCACGAATGCGCAGATATCACTTTCGGAGTTTCTGCGTTGGCCATTGCCCCCAGAGTTTCGGAATGTGCTTCTCGGGGGCGGTGTGATCTGCAACAAATCTCAGACAGCGAGTGACCAGTTTTTAACCGAACGCTGGGCCATCGAAAAGGTTGATGTCACTGATGGCCGCCAGAGCTTACATGCACTTGAAATAGAGTCGCGATTATACCGACTTGCGCTAGAGGGCTGGAACATATTGCTCGAACCAATGTCGGTCCCTCCAACAAAGATCTTGGGCGGCAACGCCATTCTTCAATTTGAAAAAATGATACTTTTTGTTGGCAGGAATTTTTCCGATAGCCTGACTGTAGGTCAGGTCGCGGAAGCTGGAGAGATCTCTGTCAACTACGCCATCTCCTTGTTCAAAAGCGTGTTTGGTCGAACGATCAAACAACACATCACCGATGTACGTATTTATCATGCTAAAATGCTGTTGGCTGAAACTGACCGTAGGATTGTGACAGTCGCAATGGACTGCGGGTTCGGGTCCTTGTCTGCATTTTATGATGCGTTTCAATCTCAAACCAAGAACTCGCCTGCCGCCTTTCGAAAGGGACATTTTGATGAAACCTAACCCTATCGAAGTAGAAGTTTTGACATCAAATAAGTGCCTAGTAGCAACTTCAGGAAACTTGGCATGACAGATCATAGCAAGCGGGGAACAGATATTGCAGCTTATGCTGTCATCGCGTTCGACCATCGCAAACAGTTTGTCGTGCTAGAACATATCACACCAAACCGCTTGGACGTTCCATTTCACTTTCATCCTTCAATCGAAATAAACTTCTTGACCGACTGCGACATGACGTACTCATTTTCAGGTGAAAAGTTTCTTTTGAAACGAGGCCATTTTTGTGTATTTTGGGCCGCCCGACCCCACCGCCCTCTGAAGATCGAGGGTCAAGGGAAAATCACTAATGCATACGTTGATTTAGCCGAGTTTCTCCGATGGCCTCTTCCAAAGGATTTTGTAAAAGCGGTCCTTCAAGGAGAAGTTGTTTCGAGTAAGTCAGAGATCGCAGGTGATAACGAAATGGCAGCTAGATGGTCGAAAGAAATCGAGAAAACTGAACCAGAGTGGCAAAGGTTACACGTTCTCGAGCTACAGGCACGCATACACCGCCTCGCGATAGATGGGTGGAATGTTTTACTAAAGCCGCAAGAAGCAAAGAGTGATCTATCATTTGGTGGCGACGCCATCGACCAAGTCGCAAAGATGCTTCAGTTTATAGCTGAACATTTCGCCAGTCAGATATCTCTTTCAGACGTGGCAGCTGCCGCTGAAACCACACAAAACACGGCCATGTCTTTGTTCAAGAAAATCCTAAAGCGGACAATCAAGGAGTATATAACGGACATGCGGGTCTTTCAGGCACAAGTGCTCCTGGCTGAAACGGACAAAAAAATACTCACTATTGCGCTGGACTGTGGGTTCGGGTCTCAATCAACTTTTTATGCAGCTTTTCAAAGTCAAACCGGCAACTCGCCCGCTGGTTTCAGAACAAACGCTCGGCAAAGTTCATCAGCATAGGACGTTAAAAATTCACTCTGGTTCGAAGCAGTTTTTGATCAAAAATCTACTTGGAAGAAATCAAAGTGAGCGGCCGACGGGGATAGTCATTTTCGCATTTTTCTGAATTCTTCCATGCGTCAGGCCGAGTGGGAAGCCGGAGTATTTCGTGATTTTCCAAGAAGTAAAATAAGTGCCGCCAACTAATTTGAGAGAAAGCAAGACTTGCTCAGCCTTCAAATATGCATGTGGTCGCAAATTCAAAGAGAACACAGTTATGAACACCACTGCCGAATACGAGCAACCTCACAGACGTTTCAATCCGCTCACAAAAGAATGGGTTTTGGTCTCTCCCCATCGCAACAAGCGGCCTTGGCAGGGGCAATCTGAAGATACCGCAGCAACAACGAAACCTGCCCATGACCCAAAATGTTTCCTATGTTCGGGGAACACACGGATAAATGGGGAGGTTAATCCCAGCTATACAGGGCCATATGTCTTTCCAAATGACTTCCCTGCATTGCTTTCAGAAACAACTGAAGCAGTTGATACGCAGCATCCATTGCTCCAAGCTGAACCTGTCTCTGGCACAGCGAGAGTCATTTGCTTTTCTGAACGCCATGATCTGACGCTACCCGAAATGGAAGTGTCAGACGTTCGCCGCGTTGTTGATCTTTGGGTCGATCAGACGGAGGAACTTGGAAAAACCCATCAGTGGGTGGCCGTTTTTGAAAACAAGGGCGCGGTCATGGGGTGCTCCAATCCGCATCCTCACGGTCAAATTTGGGCTTCAAATTTTCTACCCAGTGAAGTGGCTCAAGAGGATAAATCTCAGCTCGAATATCTCAAAAAGACAGGAACAAACCTTCTTGTCTCATATGCCGCGCTCGAAGAACGCAAAGACGAGCGCATCGTAGCAATCAATAAACACTGGGTTGTTGTCGTGCCGTATTGGGCGACATGGCCTTTTGAGACATTGTTGCTGCCGCGTCGCCACGTGACCCGGTTAAACGACCTTACATTTGCAGAGCGCCGCAGCTTGGCCGAAATTCTAAAAACGCTGTGCACTAAGTACGACAACCTGTTTGAGACAGAATTTCCCTACACGATGGGTTGGCATGGCGCTCCATACAATTCGGCCAATAACGATCATTGGCAGTTGCACGCACACTTCTACCCTCCCCTCTTGCGATCAGCGACCGTTCGCAAATTCATGGTCGGCTACGAAATGCTCGCTGAAGCACAGCGCGATCTGACTGCCGAAACGGCGGCAGCCCAGCTACGTGTGCTGAGCGAAACCCATTACAAAAATAAATCCGGAGACCAATGAAATGTCGAACCTAACATTGATCAAAGGTGTCATCGAAGATTTTTCCAAGTCCTTCGGTTCCGTCCCAAAAGCATCAGCCTATGCGCCCGGACGCGTAAATCTGCTTGGCGAGCATACTGACTATAACGGTGGATATGTTCTCCCAATGCCACTCTCGCTTGGAACGGCAGTTGCTATCGATTTTGGTGGTGAGCCCGGAACTCTAGTTGCGTCGAGCACCTCATTTGAAGGTGTCGAAACACGGCAACTGGACGACGCGCCGAACGGCTCTTGGACCGACTATGTTCTGGGAAGCATAATGGTCGTCCTTGACGGGAAGACTCCCGACGCTGGAATTCGCGTATCCATCTCAACTGACCTTCCGGTTGGATCGGGGCTGTCTAGTTCAGCCGCCCTCGAAGTCGCTACAATTCGCGCCTTAACGACGCTACTTGGACTTGAATTATCACCTACTGAAATCGCTCTCCTTGCCCGCAGGGCCGAAAATGAATTCGTAGGTGTACCTTGTGGGATCATGGACCAGTTCTCAGTGTCTGTAGGTGATCCTGGGAAGGCCGTATTCTTGGACACCCGGAAGATGGAGTCCAAGATTGCTCCGCTACCCGACACCCATAACTTCATCGTCGTTCATTCTGGCGTTGGCCATAAACTCTCGGATGACGGATACATTCAACGCGTCGCAGAATGTACCGCGGCATGTCAGAATTTGAACGTCGCGTTGTTGAGTGATCTCGGCCTCGACGACATGGACAAGATCGATGCCTTACCCGCGCCTCTAGATGGTCGTGCACGTCACATCATCACTGAAAATGCCCGCGTGCTTCAAGCCGTCGATTGTCTAACCAACGGCGATACCAGTGCCTTCGCGCAACTGATGATCGACAGCCACAACTCACAAAGCAAGGACTACGGGGTTTCTGTGCCGGAAGTAGACGCTTTGGTTGCTGGCGCACTTGATGCTGGAGCTGAAGGTGCGCGCCTTACAGGCGGTGGTTTCGGCGGTTCAATTGTTGCTTTGGTCGCAAAAGATCACGTCGCTGACTGGTGCAAGACCATCGCAGGCGCATTTCCTAGTGCGCGCATCTTAGCCATTACCTGATCGCCATTGTCTTCGGCGTTCGGCTCTCTCTATTAACTTTCTAGAATTGGAATTTTCGATGTCGCAAAGCAAAAACATCCTCATTGTTGGTGGTGCTGGTTACATCGGCTCCCATACCACTTTGGCTCTCAAAGACGCAGGCTACGGCACAATCGTCTACGACAATTTTTCCACGGGCCATCGCGATGCCGTCTTTAGCGACCATCTTGTCGAAGGTGACCTCAGCGATACTGGAAGACTCAGGGAAACGTTGCGGGCATACGACATTGCTTGCGTGGTCCACTTCGCAGCACTGATTGAAGCAGGCCAATCCGTGGTCACGCCCCTACCCTTCTTTGAGAACAACGTCGCCGGAACAGTGTCTTTGCTGCAGGCAATGGAAGCCGAAGGCGTGAAGCGGTTGGTATTTTCATCCACGGCAGCTGTTTACGGCAATCGTGACGATGTTGGGCTCCTGACAGAAGACCTCCAGCGCGCGCCCATCAACCCATACGGCGACAGTAAGGCCATGGTCGAAACAATTTTGGAAACCTGTGTTCCCGCCCATGGTATGCAAGCAATCGCATTGCGTTATTTCAATGCCTCCGGCGCAGACCCAGCCGGTCGTACAGGCGAACGCCATGACCCTGAAACCCACCTCATCCCCTTGATCATTGAAGCGGCGCGCGGACAGCGGCCACAAATCAACATCTACGGCACGGATTATGAAACAGATGACGGCACGTGCATCCGCGACTACATCCATGTCGCTGACCTCGCGACTGGCCATGTCGCAGCGGTCACACACCTGTTGAAATCTGATGAGCCTTCTTTCTCCCCGATCAATCTGGGCACTGGAGAGGGGCAAAGCGTGCGCCAAGTCATCGAAGCCGTCAAACGCGTGTCTGGGAATGATTTTGCGATCGTTGAAACAGCACGTCGCCCCGGCGACCCTGCAATGCTGGTCGCCAATGCTCAGAAAGCCAAAACCGTTTTGGGATGGTCAGCTCAATACACTGAGATTGATTCAATTGTTCAAGACGCATGGAATTATGCGTCTTTGCGGTGAGAAATAATAGCTGAGTTGAGGTAATACTCCTGACCCACGAAGCACACGTCAAGGTAGAAAACGAGCAGAGGCGTACGAACACGAAAAGGCCCATAACAAATTGGTTAAAAACGGGAAATACTATATTGCACCGCAGAACAACGGTGGGCTTTGTCAGAGTAAACTTGCTTGAAGCGGGCAGGGCTAATTTGTAGCGTCTTCTAATGACAAAACACTCCCCATTTCGCTACTTTAAAACCAGCCCTGAAGTCATCCGACTTGCAGTAATGATGTACGTTCGATTTCCGCTTTCTCTTCGTAATGTGGAGGACCTTCTTCATGAACGGGGTGTAGATGTAAGCCATGAAACGGTCCGGTTTTGGTGGAACCGCTTCGGGCCAATGTTTGCATCAGAGATTGCTAGGAAAAGACGTAAGCAGGCACGCAGTCATTCTAATTGGCAGTGGCACTTTGATGAGGTCTTTGTGAAGATCAATGGTGAACGGCACTACCTTTGGCGTGCTGTAGATCACGAAGGTGAAGTTCTGGAAAGTTATGTAAGTAAGCGCCGAGATCGCAAAGCCGCGTTGAAATTCATAAGAAAATCAATGAAGCGCAATGGCCAACCTAAAATTATAGTAACGGACAAACTGCGTTCCTACCGCGCAGCGATGATGATCATAGGAAATGCTGACCGGCAAGAAACAGGTCGCTGGGTAAACAACAGAGCTGAGAATTCTCATTTACCGTTCAGGCGACGAGAGAGGGCGATGCTAAGATTTCGACGAGCGAAAACCTTGCAGAAATTCGTCTCCATCCACGCTTCAATTCAGAACCATTTCAACCAGGAACGCCATCTCTATTCACGCACCAATTTCAAGCTGAACCGTGCCGCTGCTCTCGCTGAGTGGCGCCACCTATTGAGCGTATAGCTTTAGGCTGTGCCAGCAATATGATGCGAGTTCGCGTTGGTTTGATGGCACCTTTCGTCTGCCGCCTGTATTCGTCGAATAGTGGCTTCGAAAAATTTGTCATTAAATGTCGACATTTTAATTAGGGTAAGCTAAACACATTTTTGAGTAGGTTATCAGGGGCGGTTGTGAAGCAGATGGAACGGCAGGGGCACTCGTTGGGAATATACCAAGATCCGAAGAAGGTGGCCTCAACTTCCTTGAGCGATCATGCATTTGTACACCTCAGATGGCGTATTCTGAGTGGGGAATTTACCAGTGGTGAGAAGATACGCGAGCTTACCCTTTCGAGGGAAATGGATATTAACCGTGCGACAATTCGAGAGGCAACGCGCCGGCTCAGCGGAGCCGGTTTACTTGAGATCGACGCGCAGCGTGGTGTCTTCGTGCGCACTTATTCTCTTGATCAGATAAAGGACATCATCGATGTGCGGCGAGCTCTTTGTACGCTGACTGCGTCGTCCTTTATGAAGAGGGCTACGCGAACTGATCGAGATTTGATCACGGCTCTTTATGAACGGATCGCCTTTTCGACGCCGACCACCTATACCAACGATGACTATATCCGCGCCCTTTTGTTCAACGAGGCGGTCTTGCGCGGTGCCCATAATGAGCGGCTCTTTGCCCTATATCATGAAGCGTGGCAGCAAATCCGTATTTTCAAATTGTGTTTACTCAAAGGCATCCATGGGGTGCTAGACGTCCGTGGCTATGATCGCTCGATTTTCGTTCAGGGGGCGGCGCATCGGCGAGAGCTGTTTGAGGCGATCTGCAATGGTGACCAAGCGATGATCAGCCGAGCAATGCGCGCCCCGGCTGACAATTCGCTCGCCCGGGCTCAGGCGATGTTTCAAGAACACCAAGACGCGACTAAATCGAGCTGGCGCGAGATGATTGTTGCAGAAAAAGAGACTACGACGACTTAACAAACATAACCTTTGGGAGGATAAAAAAATGAGGAAACGCAGTTTTCTGAAGACGGCCGCCACAGTTGTGGCGCTGTCGCTAAGCACGGCGCCTGCGATGGCCGAGGTCGATTTTTCAGGTCAAACCGTCACGGTCATAGTGCCTTTTGGTGAGGGTGGCGGCACGTCTCGGATATTTGGTTTTTTCGGGCCGTTTCTGCAAAAATACCTGCCAGGTAATCCATTAGTTCAGATGCAGAACGTGCCTGGTGGCGGATCCATCAAGGGAGCCAACCAGTTTCACAACACGCAAACTGCTGACGGTACTTATCTGCTTGCGACCTCGACCTCGACAGTGGTCAATCAGGCCTCCAGGAACCCGTTGGTCGAATATGATTTATCTGCATATCAGCCGGTTGCGCTGATTGGATCCGAGACACATTGGTTCACCAGTGCAAGCGTGTCTTCCACGCCTTACGACTTCACTCCCCTGGTGGATCGGCCATTGATGCTATACGCCCTAAATTCGCCAAGTTCTGCCGATCTGTTTCATGTCTGGGTATTTGATAAACTTGGGATCAAGGGCGCAAAGCCGATTCCTGGCCTGTCCTCGTCCGCCGGATACCAAGCGTTCCTCAGGGGTGAAATCCAGGTCAGCTCGCACGGGACAGCGAATTATCTACGTCAGGTAGCGCCTGAATTGGAAAGTGGGGCATTTACGGACCTGATGTCGTTTGGGCTAGTGCGTGAAGATGGGAGCGTCGATCGGATGCCCTATTCGCCTGACACGCCAACCTTCCCCGAGCAGTACGAACGTATTCAGGGAAAGACTCTGGAAGGCGCGGATCTGGAAGCCTACCTTGCGATCAACGCAATCTGGAACCAAGCTAGTAAGGCGCTTTTCCTTCCAACCGATACGCCTGAAGATATCGTAGTCGCCTGGCGGTTGGCGTTCGAAAAAATTGCTGCCGATCCGGAATTTATTGCGGCGGCTGCTGAAACGCTTGGGCCGGCGGAGTTGATTATTGGTGAGGCAGCTGGTCCGATCATCAAGAGTGCGGCGACTTTGTCTAACGCCACGGTCGAGCAGCTGAACGCAGCCTTGAAGGCCAACAAATTGACCTTCCGGATCAAATAAGAGCCTAAAGTTGTCGTCCGAAGCCTTAGGAGGGTTTCGGGCGATAAGCATCCCTGCCACTGGAAAACAAACATGGACCTCTTTCTCAGCGTCTTGATTACGCTCTTTGCTTTCGATCACTTCCTTTTTCTCATTGCTGGTACGTTGCTAGGGCTCACAGTCGGGATTCTGCCGGGCCTAGGTGGGACTACGGCACTTGCCATCCTGCTTCCTTTTGTAGCGACCTTTGAACCAACAAATGCGCTGGCCCTGATGATTGGAGTGCTTGCCCCGACCACGACTTCAGATACTTTCCCAGCAGTTTTGATTGGCATTCCTGGGACGGCTGGATCGCAAGCTACAGTTCTAGATGGCTATCCTATGGCTAAGCAAGGCATGGCCTCACGCGCGCTGAGTGCTGCATTCCTGTCATCTTTGATCGGTGGTGTTTGGGGCGCGGTGATTCTGACTTTTGCCATCGTCTTCGCAAAGCCGATTATTCTAGCGGTAGGGTTTGGTGAGCAATTCCTTTTGATTGCATTGGCGTTGATCATGGTGGGTGCGCTGACGGGCGCAAACGTGGTGAAGGGGCTGGCCAGTTGCACTATCGGGCTTGTTATTGGCGCTATTGGGCTAGCTCAAATAACCGCTGATCCGCGGCTGACTTTCGGGACGCTCTATCTGGTGGAAGGAGTGCCTCTGGTTGTTGTGGGAATGGGACTTTTTGCGATCCCCGAAATCGTGGGCCTGCTGCGGTCGAAAACCTCGATTGCCGGTGATGTGGGACTGAAAAACCAATGGGCGCAGGGCTTTCGCGATGTGGCGAACAACTGGTTCCTTGTGTTCAGATGTTCCACCATCGGTGTAATGGTTGGAGCGCTGCCAGGTCTAGGTGGGACGGTCGTTGACTGGATTGCTTACAGCCACATGCGTCAGACCGAGAAGAACATTGAAAACGTCGGCAAGGGCGATATTCGCGGTGTCATCGCACCGGAATCGGCCAACAATGCCAAAGAGGGCGGTGCGTTGATCCCGACCATTTTGTTCGGGATTCCAGGCTCTGGAAACAAGGTTTTGCTTCTGGGAGGTTTTCTACTCGTTGGCATTGAGCCCGGGATTGAGATGGTCACCACGCAGATCGACATGACCTATCTTATCATTTGGTCTCTGGCGTTAGCCAATGTGGTGGGGGCTTCTATTTGCATTTTTCTGGCCCGTCCCATGGCGCGGATCACCACTGTGCCTTACTTCATTCTGGCCCCTATCCTTATCGCGTTAATCTTTTTTGCCAGCTACCAGGTGAACCGGGATTGGAACAATTTTGGCGGACTGCTTGTATTTGGCCTGCTCGGCGTTCTGATGAAGACCTATGGCTGGTCACGGCCTGCTTTGCTGATAGGCTTTTTTCTGTCTTCTAAAATTGAATTGCTTAGCTACCAGACGGCCGCTGTCTACGGCTATAGCTTCCTTTGGCGAACGGGTTCGCTGATCCTTATAGGACTGACGATTGTCACGCTGTGGTTCCTCGTCCGCCAGAAAATTGGTGGTGAACAGCAGACGACACGGACCGATCAGCAACGTAGTCAGATCATTCTGACACTTGGCTTTTTGATATTACCAATTGCCATGATCTTTGGGGTTTACGGTCTTGACGCACGCGCCAGTTTCTATCCGATCGCGCTGTCACTCATCCTTGCTGCAATGCTGATCTTCGTTGCTGCAGGCCAATATGTGACGCGACGCGCAACGATTAGCAAAGAGCCACTGCCTCAAAATTTCATGGTTAGGGATATGTTTACTCAAGACGGAAATTTTGGTCCGCAACTTCGTGAGTTCGCCAATCTTCTGATCTTCCTTGTGTTAATCGTAGTCCTCGGGTTCCCAATAGCCACGCTGGTGTTTATCACTGTATTTATAGCAACAAGAAGCCCTCGCCATACTTTGCTTGGTTTGGGTCTGGCCGTGGGTTTGGTCTCCATCATGTGGACTCTCGCAAGTATGCTGACTCTGCAGTATCCTGCAGGATGGATTTCTGGCGTAATTGATATGCCGTGGTGGTTGTCAGGATACTAAGGCAGTAATTTTGAGATTATTGGAACTTCGAAGGATTTAATAGGATGTCACATCAGAATACAAACTCGATTACAAATAGGTTGCCGTTCGCGCATCGGCAGCAAAAGCCACGGAATAAGGGCCTGAACTATGTCCGTGCGCCTGCGGTGCTTGGAGGTGTTCTTAGGGACACGATTGACTGCTACGCGCCTCATATCGACATCATGAAGCTATCGGGACACCAGGCCAGCATGTGCTCCGAGAGCTCTATTTTGAGTGCAATTGAGAGCTGCCACGCTGCCAATGTTCGGGTGTCTGTCGGTAACCCGCCAATCGACGTCGCGATGACAGGCGGGCGGGCGTGTTTAGAAAAGGTTTTTACAACCTTTGAGGATTGGTCGATTGATCTTATTGAAGTCTCGGTCATTGCGCGATCTGTGGATGAAGACGATCTTGTGACAGCAATTGCTTTGGCTGGTGATCACGGTATTGAGGTGATCCTTGAGGTCGGCGTTGACTTTGCCCACACGACCTCGGGCGATCACGAGTTGTTCCTTCGACGTCGTGCCCAAATTGCCAGCAACGCTTTGACCGCTGGTGCAAAATATGTTCTTTTGGAATCCGAAGGCCTGACTGAGAACCGTAAAGGTGCACCCAACCGATGGGAGGCGGTCGAGGCTATTATTGGACATCTCGACCCTGCCTCGGTCATTATGGAAGCCGACGATCAAGATGTGATGAGTACGCTAATCGATATCTACGGACCGAAGACAAATCTTATGGTCGACTACAGCCGTATTGAAAAGTTAGAGGCCGCCAGACGCGGTTTTGGCCCCTCTCAATTTCTTTGGGGCAAGGTTGCGAGCCTGAGTTCGGACGGCGATGCTTAATAATTGTCTCAGGCCATGACGCCCCGGCCTAACATTCTTTTCATCATGGCGGACGATCATGCAAGCCGCGCGATCAGTTGCTATGGGGGAGGGATCAACCAGACGCCCAACATTGATAGGCTTGCCTCCCAAGGCACGCGTCTGAACCACTGCTACGTGACCAACTCGATTTGCACACCTAGCCGTGCGGCCATCCTGACAGGCACCTATAATCACGTGAATGGTGTGACGACTTTGCGCACTCCTATGGACAATCGATTGCCCAATGTTGCGAAGTCACTTCGTGCGACCGGGTATCAGACTGCGATGATTGGTAAATGGCATTTGGGTGAAGGAGCAGCGCATCAGCCTACCGGTTTCGATGACTGGTCGGTTCTTCCCGGGCAGGGCGACTACTTTAACCCGGAATTCATCGAACCGGATGGACGGGAGGTGTCGCCTGGCTATGTTACGGATATTATCACAGACAAGAGTCTGGCCTGGCTGGATCAGCGCGACCCAGCAAAGCCTTTCTTTTTGATGTGCCACCACAAGGCGCCACATCGCTCCTGGGAATTTGATCCGAAACATCAGGATCTCTATCAGAATGATATCGCGTTGCCGGAAACTTTTGACGATGACTATAAGAACCGAGCCAAGGCGGCGGCTGCAGCCAAGATGCGCATCCGGGACGATTTGACATTCAGGGATCTGGGTCTGGTCCAGCCCAAAGGGGAGGACGGACTTGCCGAGAGAACCGGCATAAGTGGTCTGGATCGCAAAGTTCCAAACCCCATGGATGTGTCTGGATTAAGGCTTGTAGATGCCGACACTGGAGAGGTCTTCACCTTTGGCAACAATCATGAACTGGCCTGCTTTAAGTATCAGCGATATCTGAAGCGATATCTGCGGACGGTTGCGTCGATTGACGACAACGTGGGTCGCCTTTTGGATTACCTTGATGAGGCGGGCTTGAGCAAAAATACTATTGTCATCTACACTTCGGATCAGGGGTTTTTCCTTGGTGAGCATGGGTGGTTCGACAAGCGCTTCATCTATGAACAATCGTTCCAAATGCCATTCCTGATTCGGTATCCTGCTGAGATAAAAGCGGGTTCGGTTTGCAACGATATCGTCTGTAACGTGGATTTTGCGCCTACATTTCTAGATTTTGCAGGAATTGTCCCACCTACTAATATGCAAGGGCAAAGTTTTCGCGACTGCCTGTTAGGGCGCACACCGGATAATTGGCCGCAAGTTGCGTATCACCGATATTGGATGCATCGCGATTCTACCCACAATGCCTACGCCCATTACGGAATCAGAGATCACAGATACAAGCTAATATACTGGTATAACGAGGGCTATGATCTGCCGGGCACCAACCAAGGGGGGCAGGATCGAGAATGGGAATTGTTCGACCTCGACCTCGATCCTCTGGAATTGTTCAATGTTGTTCACGACGCGTCCTATTTGGACGTGCGCGAAGCCCTTTGCGAGAAACTCACCTGCGTGATGGAGAGAATCGGCGATGTACCAGTGCACGTTTAGGTGTTGTCAGACAAACTTGACGGTTTTGCGGTTGATCCCTATTTTTGGTAAATGACAACATGTTCTCCCTTCAAATACTTCAAGACTTCACCTGAAATCATCCGATTGGCAGTGATGTATTACATACGTTATC
>ERZ887942.935-NODE-935-length-21940-cov-6.463697_pt1 | contig 21940 bp, 21 predicted proteins | sample MGYA00521099_ERZ887942 | MGnify/ENA primary metagenome ERZ887942 (study PRJEB32303, sample SAMEA104408605) | aquatic metagenome | biome: Brackish water; feature: Pelagic; material: water | place: Baltic Sea | collected 2014-06-07T06:48:00 | depth 16,251 m ...
ATCCGTCGTAACTGAGAACTTCCGCGTCTCCTGATTGGCCTTCGAGCGCCAGAATCACCGCCTCATTTTCAACTCGCTCGAGGAGCACGGTCCGGCCGAGCCGTTCCATCTCGCGAATCGTTTGGCTGGGAACTCCTCTGGTGCGACTGTTGCGAACAAACTCTTCGGGATCTTCGATCAGCGCTCGAGCATCTGATCGCATCAAACGATCCGGCCCCACCAGATACGCCTCACCAGAACGACCAAATCCTTCGTCGGCCCAACGCCGCCCCCCAGTCATGACCTCGTCGATTTCATCGATTGGCAGTTGGACCGCCACCACGCCAACCAGAGTCTCGCCAGCGTAGACCGGTCTGGAAACGAACGCCGCCGGTGCGTTGTAGCTCGGGACATAAGTCGAGAAGTCGGCGAACGAAATGCCCGTCGATGATCTTGCTTCGAGGCTGCTCCGTACCGCATCCGCGAGCCCGCTGTTTTTGAAGGGGCCGGTGAGGAGATTCGTACCGAAGTCCGTCTCCTTGTAGACGGAGTACACGATCTCGCCCGTTCGGTCTACCAAGAAGATGTCGTAGTAACCGAAGATCTTGAGGAGATCGCGGAAGATTGGATGGAACTCCTCGTGCGCTTGGTCGTAGTCGGGGAGGGTTCCGCTCGATACCAAGAGATCCTTCGAGCCGAGTGGATTCGGGTTATTTGCGAGGTACGCCGATTGCACCGTGAGAGAACCGGGCCGGTCACTCATCACCGCCGATGCGGGGAGTCGATTACCCGTCTCAGACTCAAACTTCGCCATGAACACGTTGCTGATGAAGTCGCCCATCTTCTCTTTCGCATCTTCCGTGACCGACGCATCCGCGGCGTCGAGTTGCTTGAAAATGCGATCGAAAGTCTCGATTGCTTCGGCCGTCTCAGGCAAAGTGGCCAGTACCGAGACTTCCTGCTCCACGCTATGGAAGTAGCTCCCAATCAACCGTCCCTTGATGGCGCGGGCGGTCTTGAGCTGCTCACGAGTCGCGGCTTCGAGGGCGTCGCCGGCGGTGTCCCAGGCGACGTAACCGACCGAAATGCCCGAGCCCAGTGCCACGAGGAGTAAGACGGCGAGAAACCGAACAATCAATGGCAGACCGGCCGGTGATTCCACTGCGATCGCTGGATTGTCTTGAGAAGGTAAGGACGCTGACATGGCCACTCCGGGTTGATTGGGACGTCTTCCGCATGCCGCACCTCGAATTCTGGAGGGCGGAACGATGGATGCATGGGCTCGGAAGAAGGAGTATCGGCTGATCTACCGTCATGGCTTGGAAACAAGGCAGGAGTCGACCCCGCCGCTGGATCGGGAGATTCGTGCCTCAAAAAAACGACGCCCCCGGATGGTCAGGGGCGTCGTGCAATATGACTTATTCGGGAGGACGTCGAGGCGTCTGCCCAGATCTCTGCCGAGCGATCAGCCCTTGGGGCCGGTCGCCGTCCTCATCTTCGGGAACGCGGCAAGCACCTTCTGGGGTCCGACGTAACTCCCTCGATTCTTCGGGGTGTACTTGCCGTCGGTCTCGTAGGAACCCTTGAGCGGGTTGCCGCTGTCATCAAGAACCAGAAGGTTTGGGATGCCACCACCGGCGTAGGCCGACTTGACGGCTCCGTTTCCCGGGGCATCCAAGGGAATCGTGAAGAACGGCATTTTGTAGTTCTTCATGTACTTCATCTGCGCATCCTTGCTCCGGTCGGAACTCACAAAGATGATGGCGAAGTCCTTGGCGTCGGCGTTGGCCTTCGCGAACTTGACCAAGTCTGGCGTAAACGCTCGGCAAGGTGGGCACCATCCGGCGGAAAAGTACAGAAGGACGTGCTTCTTGCCCTTGAGAACATCGGCCGTCTTAAACGACTTGCCGGACTTGTCTTCGAGCGTCGCACCGATCATCGAGGTGAGCTTGGCGTTCCCGCCTACTTCGACCACCTTGGCCGGAGCCTTGGTTGGTGCTGGCTGGATCGCCGGAGCGTCCTGGGGCGAAGCGACGAACGACGTGGCGGCAAGGGCGAGGCTGGCGAGAATCAAGTGCATCGAGCAAACTCCGTGAAGAAGTGGTGAGTGAGCGTGGGGTCAGTCCCAAGATACGAAAAAAAGTGAGTGAGAATCGGTGTTTTGTTCGATTCCTGCGGTTTCCATCGGTTGGCAAGAAGGGGCGGCCGGCCCCGCTGGCGACGAGAAGCGAGAAAACTCCAGAAGAAGGGGCCCCAACCCGCTCCGCTGACGTCGAAACGCCAGAGAAGATCGAGCACGCGTTGCGGGAAAGATTCTCACTATCAATGCGATGATCCCGAGGACCGGATCGAGCTGGCTCGCTCGAAACTGCATCCCCACGCTGATGCTTCAATCCTCGAAAATGAAGATCGCAAACACGATTGAGCCACTCTGAACTCCAGATGCTGGCGCCTCGGAAAGATCAGATCGACGGTGAAACAACGCCATCGACGGGAGATTGAAGCACGAAACGGCTGACTGCTGGCTGATCTTGACCTGTTCGGTCTTCCGGGTCCCCGAAGTGCCGCATCCTTCCCTCGGAAGCCGCGAAGTCGACCTCGATCACCGAGCGGCTCACGGTCTTCGCCTCCCGCCGTGACATGCGGACGGCAAGCTCCGGACGGAGCGGGGACGTCGAATCATGAAATTCATCCTGGGCTGCGACGAGCGCGGCACGATCAGCGTTTCGAAGATGCACCGGGAGCACCGTCGCACCGAAGTGCTTTGCCCTCTCCGGCTCCACGAGATGATCACTGAGACCGCTGGACGCGAGCACAACGGGCGTCCCGTCCCAATCTCGAATCTGGACGGTCATCGGCGTCCGACGACCGTCCAACCGAACCGAGGCGATGAGCACCCGATGGCCATCGGTCGCGAAGAGCCGATACGGCCGCTTCACCCCCGGGGCGATCACGCGAAGCGAATCGACGATCGCCTCAAGATTGGAGGCAGAGGATGCCTCCATGACCAAGCGACCACGGCTGATTCCATCGACGAGAAACGGACGGTCCTCCGGCGGCGGATTCTGGTTCAAGATCGCCACGGAAATGCCGAATTCGTTGAGCGCGATCCAGGTCCCGCCGCCGACAGGATCAAGCGGCGCCATGACCCTCACGCCACTTCGGTGCTCCACCGTCGGCGGAAGCCCCGGATCACGAGACCGTTGCTCGTCTCGATTGAAGGCGAGGCGATACTCCTGCGGTCGGATTCGAATGAGGGTCAATGTGCACATGGGGGCGCGCCGTCAGCCGGAGTCGAAGGCGCCATACCGATCTGCGTAGGAGTCTCATCGCCACATATCCTGGCGATCGAAGCCATTAATGCGAGATGGTGGAGCGTGTGCTGAAAGACGTACATAATCTCCCGCGACCAAGAACTCTTGATGAGCTCTGGGGGGGCGTCCGATGCAAGCATGACTCGGATGTCACAACTCGTCTCGTCGGACGGGAAGGTGGTCGCCCAGAGTCGACTCCGAAGCGTCTGGAGACGATTGATTCCTGCCATCCGACTGGTCTCTTCCGGTGTGCCTCGCTCGCGTCGGTCGTAGTCGATGACGCCACATGATTCTGCGGCGTGCAGAAGTGCTTCGAGGTGGTCGAGGATGTGGCGGACGTGCGGCCCGATCCCGCTCGTGAACCCGGGAACTGGATTGAGGGCGTACGTCTCGTTGGTGAGCGAGTCGTCAAGCAAATGTTCAAGATCATCGAGGGCCCCGGTCAAGCGCCGAAACAAATTCCTTGGTCGATGTCATCGTCATGTTGGTCAGGTATCACAGAAACCCACGAAAAGTCTTTGTCACTACCACTTCTGGGAGCACCACTGTAACCGGTTCTTCAGTCAGACCATTCCGGTCAGACTGGATGATGAAGGCGGACCCGCACCGCGGGCCGCCATCGGTTGCGTGCTCGCCACTTCATCCGATCTTGCCCACTCGATCCAATGGTCGACCGCAGCCCGCATCGACTCAAGATCTGGTGCGGTCCGAATCGACTCTTTCAGCGGCTTGACATGCCCCATCGACTTTCCGTACCACGAAATTCGCTGACGCATAAGCTCGGCGGCCGCGCGTTGGTTCAAGTGGTCGGCACAAAGTTCCACGTGACGACGAATCACGTGCAGTTTCTCAAGCAAGGCCGGCTCGGCGACCCGCCGCTCCAGATCCGATCGGTCGTCGATCGAATTCGATGGTCCGAGTCCAGCCAGCCGGATCGCCGCGTCTGCTTGCCGGAAGATCCAGGGTTTTCGAATGGCCGCACGAGCGATCATGACGCCGGCACATCCAGTGTGCCGCATCAATGTCACCGCATCCTCGGGCTCGATCACGTCACCGTTGCCGATGATCGGAATACGATCGACCGCCGCGACGACTTCGCCGATGCCATCCCAATTGGCACAGCCCTTGAATCGCTGAACCGTTGTCCGCCCATGGACGGTGACCAGCGCGATTCCGGCCGACTCGAGATCTCGCGCCAGGCGCGGCGCCACGATTGAATCGTCATCCCATCCCAGACGGACCTTCGCCGTCACCGGAATCCGGCCGTTTGAATGTTGATCGACGGCCTTGATGATCCGCTCGACGAGATTGATCGTGCTCGGACAATCCCGCAGAAGCAGTGATCCGCCGTTCTTCTTCGCCACCTTGTCGACCGGACATCCCATGTTGATGTCGACGACCACCGCACCATGATCGATGGCCCAACAGGCGGCTTCAGGAAGCGGATCATGCGACGCGCCGTACAACTGCATCCCGAACGGCTCATCCCCTGGAGCGGTCGAAGCAAGCGTCATCGACTTCTCGGTGCCGGCGAGCACCGCTCGGCTGTTCAGGAGATCGGAATACGCGCACCCAACGCCTCCAAGCTCCCGGCAAAGAAGCCGGAAGGCAAGATCGGTGTGCCCTGCAATCGGAGCAAGCAGAACCGAGGAATCGAGTTGGAGTGATCCGATAGAAAGCATGGGCGTGTGGTCCTAAGCCCCCGAGAGTACGGTGCCGACCATGTCCGACGCCAATGGAATCGTCACATCACTTGGGGTGCACCCGGTCAAATCGGCCCGAGGCCTCGCTCCGGACACCTGGTGGTTCACCCCGCAGGGGCCCGTGGTGGATCGGCGATGGATGCTCATCGACGAGAATCACCGGTTCCTCTCACTCCGAGAGGTACCGGGGCTGGCACGACTTCTGGTCGATCTTCCCGGATACGCAGGATCTCCTGACGGGGGCTGGGATCTCCCCACTCTGGTCCGACTTCATATCGGCACGGATTCGATCGAGTTTGAGCCACGCCAATCGACGGCGGAACGAAGAGAGAAAGCGGTGCTCTGGAAGCAGGATCGAGTCGTTCTGCCGGAGTCTGCGGCCGTCGGGAAATGGCTGTCCAGCCACTTCCAGCAGCAGATTCGCCTGGTCCGCCATGATCCGGCCCATGATCCTTGGTTTCAGCAAGAACCAGAGGCACAGGGGGCGACGACCGGGCTTGCCGACGGATATCCGGTCCTCTTCGCTTCTGAGGCCACCCTCACCGCGGGCGTGCCTGGAAACTGGGCCATGCGGCGTTTTAGACCCAATATCACCATGGCGGGGGCCGAAGCGTGGGCGGAAGACGGATGGAAACGAATCAGAATCGGGTGCGTCGAATTGGAACTGGTCAAGCCCTGCGTGCGATGCGTGGCGACGACCGTCGATCCCGAGACCGGGATTCGAACGGGGCCAGAGCCTCTTTCTCTGCTCGCAAAGGGCCGTACTTGGCATAAGAAGCCTGTTTTTGGCTGGAATGCCTTGGTGAAGGTCGGTGGCCTGATTCGGACGGGCACCTCGATCGAAGTCCTGGAAAAAACGTCCCCAGCAGGGTCTTGAGTTGGCCCCCACACCCCGAGAAGGGGTCCGAAGACCCACGGAATATCCGAGCCACGGAGATATTCCGGCAGCGTCCGGAAAATTCATTTCCCTTGCCTCATTCCGGTGCTAGGTTTGAGTTGTAGGGACGTGGATTCTGATTTTCACGTCACCGATGGCGATAAGAGTTGCATCGGTAGGATTTGGAAAAAAGAGATCGTGCGTTGCTTTCGGCTCATCGAGCCGGTCCCGTTTGGAGGCGGGATGACCTTATCTAAGGCCGGGCGCTTCGATCAACGGAAAAGGGGCTGAATATCATGGCGCGAAAGACGCAATGGCGTGTGCTTGGCGGAATTTTTTCCGCAATGCTCATCTCGACCTCACCTGCGGTGGCCCAAGACGGCCTCGGCGGTTCGATCGGTCTGTACTCCGATAGCGGATATTCGACTTGGTCAACCGGTGAATTCGGCGAGACCAATTGGAATGAAGACGGCTACCACTTCTCTGGAAGTGACATCAGTAATGGCTGGTCCGTGAATTGGGGCATGCTTTCAAGCTCAAGCTCATCGCAAAGCCTCATTCTGAACTTCACGGTGACCAATACCTCCGCGCTGGAACAGACTTTCTTCCTCTTTGCCGCGGACTTGCTGAGCAGCCCCTTGATGGGGTCATCCCTGGTTGGCGGCTCGGTCTCCGGGACCTACACCGACCTCAACGGCGATGGTGTGCTGGTCTCCGCACCCAACGCAGGCTCGATCTACACCGCATTCGTCGATGCCACCACCGCGGACCCCTTCGATGGGATGGTCGTTGGCACGCTTCTGGACGGGGCGACTGGGTCCGCCGGCAATTTTCTTTCTGGCAACTTCGAAGGATCGTCCTTCGGTGACTTCCCCACGATCCCAGGCCAAATGGGTCCGGAAGCACTCCTGAACTATGGGATGATCCTCGAATTCACCGTCTCTGCCGGCGACACCGTCGGCCTGACCTCAAGCATGGCCATCGCAGCCCCGGCCCCAGGGGCACTCGCCCTCCTCGGACTCGCAGGCGTCTGCGGTCGCCGACGCCGCCGAGACTCCTGACCGCCGATAACGCTCGCAAACCTTGCAGATACGCGAGCTTCAAGATCGATCAAGTTGAACCTCGCAAGGTTGGCTTGCAAACAATGTGATCGGAAGCAGACTTCCGACATTCTGATTCGTACCGGCCTCTCCCCTTTTTGCGATGCCGGCTTAGAAAGCCCGTTAGGTTTCCACCGCCAGGTCGGCGAACCGCCGATCAAGGCAGAAGAAAAGGGATTAACGTCGAATGAGCCATTCAAAGACAACATGCCTGCAGTACAGCATTTCGGCCGCCGCTGGCCTGCTTCTCTCCACCTCGCTGGCCTCCGCGTCAATCGCTGGCCCCGACTTGGAAGTCGCTTGGACCGTGGACGGATCGATCAATACCGCCACTTTGGTGGGAACGGATCTCGGTGGTGGCCTCTTCAGTTACGCCGCGCTGACCTCCGACACCGGATACGCGATCGACTGGGAGATGACCGTCAACAACAACGGCGGTTCCGGAGGCTTCGAAGTACTGAGCTCCACCCTGGGAGTCAGTAATCTCGGTTTCGCAGATTCCGCCTTCGAACTCTCGATTCTTCTTCCAACCGCTTTCGGATCCGGTTCCGCGCTCTACGGCGGAAGCGTCGGCGGCTCGATCACCGGTGACGAAAATGGTGGCTACATCGGTACCTTGGGCCCGGATCTCGCCCTCTGGACCGGCTTTGTCGACGGCGTGCAGATCGCCTCGATGATCGACGCACCGTTCTTCGTCGAGACAGACCCCTTCGGCTCGGCCTCGATTCCAGCGGATGCATTCGGTGAGCCGATCCCCAGCCTCCCTGGTGCCTCGCCGCTCTCCTCGATGGCGATTGAGATTGACTTCATCCTCGGTGGCGGAGACACCGCCAGCCTCACCAGCACCTTCGTCGCGCAGGTTCCGACTCCCGCGACTCTCGCCCTCTTCGGTGTGGCTGGTTTGGGTCGGCGTCGACGACGCCACTGATCCAGTCGCCGATCTGACCGATCGGTCGAGACTGCTTCGACCACCAAGTGAACATCCCCTGTACCAGAGGCAACGATTCTTCAGCAATGAAGAATCGTTGTCGTTTTGCGAGTCATCGAAATGTCATGGTCGACGCGAAGGTGACGATCAGCCGTCGGTCTCGTTCGTTTCATTGGGCTCGTTGGCCGGCGTGGTCTCCATGACCTCGTTGACCTCCTTGACCTCCATGGCCTCGTCGACCTCGTTGACCATCGTGTCAGCGCCCTTGGCGGGAGTGGCGTGGTCGTCCTCATCGCCCGATTTGGTATCAGCAATCTTCGCTGGTTTTGGCTTGGCGACTGGGGTCGGCCGGAGTTCTTTGGCCTGCGGAAGATCGTCGAGGTTGGCAAGTCCGAAGACTTCCAAGAATTCACGGGTCGTACCGTAGAGCATCGGTCGCCCGACCTCTTCTGCTCGGCCCGCGATCCGAGCCAGTCGTCGATCCATCAGACCACGAAGAACTTCACCGCACGCTACCCCGCGAATTGACTCGAGATCCGCGCGAAGAATCGGCTGCCGATAGGCGATGATCGCCAACGTCTCAAGTGCCGCCTGACTCAGCTTCGATTGCTGTCGAACGCCCTTGAGCCGCGCGATATCCCCCGCGAATTCGGGGAGGGTCAGTACCTGCAGGCCCCCGGCGACGTGTTCGATCCGGAAACTCCGACCAGCTTTTTCATAGGCTTCGTTGAGCGCCACGACGGCAGTCCGAATCTCCACGACGGGCCCTCGGCCAGACGTCTTTCCTACGGTTGCCGAATTTTCCTCGGTCGTCACCTCAGCCTCATCGGAAACGCTGTCCGCCCCGAGTAGATCGAGGATGGACGCGACCTTGCGTTCACCCAGCGGACGATCCGCGGTCATCAGGACCGCTTCGACTCGCAGCATCAACTCTTGGTCGTCGTTCATGCCAACTTCCCAGGCTCGAGATCCGGCCATTTTGGTTTGGGTGGGTTCCGTACCGCTCGGAGCCTACCGCGCTGACCTGCTGCTCGCCGGATCGTTCGGTGCGAGCGTCGGGTCTGTCAGTTGCTCTTCGCCAGCGCCAAGGATGCCGAGGCGACTTGACGCTCGTGCTCCAGCCGCGCTCTGGCCTCGGGGTTGTGCGTGCCAGGCTCGGCGATGGCCGCCACTGCAGCATCGAAGCGGGCCTGGGCGGCGGTCGCATCCAACATTGCAATCGGGACGATCTCGTCGGCGACCAGGACGATTCGATCACCATGCATCTCGGCGAAGCCGCCGGCCAGCAAGAAGACCTTGTCTTCACCCTGTTCGTACCGGATCTTCAGTTTGCCGGTTCCCAACTGGCCCACAAACGGAGCCGCCTTCTGCAGGATGCCCCGCTGTCCGTCCCACTGGGGGAATTCGACCTCGACGACATCGTCGTCCATGATCTGTTCGGAGGGGGTGACGATCGCACACTTGAAAGTGGACACGGAACGAGTCTCCATCGGGGCCACGGTTTCCTCAGTAGAGGACACTCACGGGACGAAGCATGGTAACGAATCCCGGCCTGAATCCCAGTCAACCACCGCCTGGCCCAGTGGGCTGATCGGCCTCGCCACCGAGGAGGCCTTGCTGGAAGGCTAATTCGGCATTGCGGTAGGCAGAATCCGAGGTCACTTCCCGATCAATACAACAGGCCAGCCATGCCGGGGGCTGGATGGCAAGCAGGGTCTCCTCATCTGGCGCTTCGACTTCAGCCAAGATCACGGCCGGCACCCGGAGTCGATCAACTTCCCACACGAACCCAGCCTCCCGAATCCGCCAGCGAGTCTTTTCAAGTCGCCGACCCCGCGTCTCGGGCCAGGCCGCCTCGAAGGCCCTCGCAGTGATGACCCGTTCGAGTTCTCGGCGGACGAGGCCGGAACCTAACTTGAGCGTGTGCTCGAAGCGAGTCGTGCCATCCGAGCATCGATTGGCACGAATTCGGCCGACCTGAGGAGACTGGTCCGGATCTGGCGGATGATCGATGGCCTGCTGGAAGTCTGGCTCGGTCGCGACCGAGAGATATCCCTGGCGAATCTCAAGCACTTCGATCCGCGGATCAAGCGTTGCCGCGTCGCCATCGAGCCGCTGGGGTAGACGATGCAGCAGCCACTTTCGCTCGATTTCTAGATCGTCCGACGGCCCGCTCACGACGACGCGTCCGAAGGCGCCCCAACTCCGAAATCCTCGGCCATGCCCGCGACCAGCTCGGCGAGCACGAACTTCATATTGACATTGCGGGCGACCTGAAATTCCGAATCAGCAATTCGTTCGGTCGCCCGCGCCAGTTGCTCCGTCGCCTCATCGTCCCCCGCTTCTGCGGCGGCGCGAAGCGCCACCCGCAGTCGAGTGGCGATGACCGCCGCCAGATGCCCGAGCCCTGCCCGGTTCGCGGCTTCCTTGGAAGCACGCTTGTCTGCCTTGACGGCTCGCTTCGCAAACTCATCGACGAGTTCATACAAGGTGTCGGCAAAATTCGACGGCCACTCACCCCGTTCAAGCCGTGCCATGCCTGGTGAGATGGTCGCGCTCCACGCGAGCATTCCGCTCGACTCCGCCATTTCCAAACGCCCGGGTCGACCGTCGGCAAAGGTCTGGATCCACGCCGAGTCGGCGTCCGCAAGCGGCGTGGCACGAGTCGCGAGCCAGCTGCTCATCGCCTGATCGTCAAGGGTTCGGAAGGCAACTCGCCGACAACGACTCCGGACCGTCGGCAGCAACCGTTGCTCGCGATTGGTGATCAGAATGATGATCACCCGCGAGGCCGGCTCTTCCAGGGTCTTCAAGAGGACATTCTGCCCGACCTGATCAAGGAGTTCTGCCTCGTCGATGATGAAGACGCGACGCACTCCCTTGTACGGCGTCCGCGTGTGTACCGCTTCGAAATGCTTACCGTCCACTTCACCGCCGAGCATGTGCTCTCGAAGGACGCCAATGGGGATGTTCGATTGTTTGGAGGCTCGAAGCCGCGTCGACTCGCTGTCCGCGGCAAGTTCCTTGCGGATGACTTTGAGATCAGGATGCGTCCCACCATCGATGAGCATCGCCGCTTCGGAAGCAAGCGGAGGCGAGAACGACTCGATCGCGGCGGCGTCGAGATCGGGCTCAAGAAGCAGACGCGCGAATCGAAGCGCGGTTGATAGTTTTCCGACGCCGGAGGGACCGTGGAAAATCCACGCCTGCTGAATGCGGCCGCTGGCCAAGGCGGTTTGGAACTCCCCAATCGCCGAATCCTGCCCAAAGATCGGTACGCGACCCCGGGGATCACTCCGCGACCCCGGAACGCGTGGTGCATCATCGATCACGGCAACTCCGGAACGGAGACGAGTCGGCATTGCTGCGGAACGCGAGTCGAGGGATCTCCCGGCCGGATCTCGATGATCACGTCCTCTCCGTTGATGAGATGGACCGGAAAGTCCTCTAGGAGTGCTTCAACTTCAGGCGAGAACAACGTGCTTCGACCGTCGTACGCTCGACTGTCAAAGACACCGACGGTCACCACGCTCAGTTCGGTGACCTGATCATGGTGGTACCACGCGTCGAATCCGCGTGCTCTCAGGCTGGCGACCCTCGCTTCCGCCGATCGACGGACTTCCTTCCAGGTGATCTGATCGCCCCCGAAGGTCCCCCAGCATGCGATCTGGAGCGAATAGAGCGGATTGACGCCGGGATACATCATTCGAAGTTTCCGGATGTCCCGATCTCCGATCGGAGAGTTATCCGGAAGTACCGAGAAGAAGGCACGAGAGAACGCTGGCTGGCCATTCCGCTGCAATGCTTTGATTTTTTCACGGGCCTGCTTCGCGGCGGGCTCGGTCGCGGACTTGAATCGGCCGTACCAAATCGTGGACCCCTTCGAAGTCGAGCGAACGAAAATAGAATTCAACTCCGGAAACGTCCGAATGATCTCGCCACGGATGGCTTGGGCCTGCCTCGGGTGGTTGTCGCCCCCGACCGTGACCAACATTAAGGACCATCGACCACGAGCATCCATGCCCGGACCACCCGCGTCGGACGTGGAGGCGTTCGCTTGAATCATGGAGGCGGTTCGGGCATCGAGGAAGACCTCATCGCCTTCGCCCATCAGTGATTCGCTTGTTCCAAGCCGCCGTGGAGACTCTCCGCCAACCGCGCCAGCACCCTTTTCAGTCTTCTCACCGCATCCCAGTAAGAAAATTGAGAAAAACGACGCAATTACGATTACCGACCAAGGAACGTCCCGAATAAGTCCAAGTCCGGAGAAAAACCGGCCTCTTGAAACTGCTCCAGCGGGATTACGGGACATGCCGGTTTGATCCGATTTCATCAAGGCCTCCGAGCGGATCTCAGGAACGAGATCCGATGTTCAGGTTTCACCCTAAGTCTATACGTATCAACAGTTTGACGCTTTCGCTCACTCATTCACCGCCGTTCAAGTAATTTCACTCAAGACGACGATATGAATGACAGCACGGAGAGGCAAACAAACCCCCCCGCCTCAGGCTGTGCAAGCGAAGCAATCAGTAAGCAGTTCTCAACCCCAGACACGCGGCCTCTTTCGAACGCCGCAGAGGTATCAAGCCCCATGTCCGACATCGCCAACATCGCCGGAAATATCGGTTCACCGACATCTCGTCTGCAACGAGCAGCCCAGATCGAACCCACGCATCGTCCCACAACCCCCACGCCTGACCGGTTCGGGAGAAGGGATGCTGATGCCGTCGAACTCTCTGATCAAGCTCAGAAGTATGTCGAGATTCAGTCCCAAAGTACCGCCCCCACCGATCGAATCGCCCGTATTCAGGCTGAAATCAGTAGTGGCACCTACGACACGGATGCCCGACTCGACCAAGCGATGAACCGGATGATCGACAACGCGATCGCCTGAGAGGCCACAGACCAGCGAGTTCAGAAGCCGCCGCCCCCTTGATGAGGGCGGCGGCCTCTTTTTTGTTTTCAGATCACCGAAATCGTGGAAATCGCAACCGTTCCCGCTGCGAGACCTACTATCTGAAAGACCGAGCCTCTACCTGCGTTTCCCGGACCCCGGGAACCTCGCGAAGGAGTTGAAACCCGTGAAGATCCGTTTGTCATTCGTCGGCACCATTCTCATGGCGTCATCGTTGGTCGTCTCCGTATCCGTGGCACAGCACACCCCGCCACCCGACGACATCCGGAGCCCCGAAGTTCGACGCGACGCCATCGTCGGCGTCACGCTCGTCCCACGACCGGGTGAGGTCGTCGAAAATGCGACGATTCTCCTCCGCGACGGCATGATCGAAGCGGTTGGAACCGAACTCGACGTTCCTGCCGGCTACCGGGTCAGGGATCTCACAGATCACTTTGTCTATGCCGGGCTCATCGATCCATCGATCGTGCGAAGCCCCGGCGCGGCACTTGAGCAGGCTCGCAACGGCGCGGGCAGTCACTGGAACAGTCGCATCGTTCCCCAAGTCGACATGCGGGATGCGATGACCATCGACAGCGAAGGACGAAAATCACTTCGAGCGCAGGGCTTCACCATGGCCCAGGTCCTTCCCGAGTCGGGCATTCTTCGCGGGAACGGTGCCATCGTTCTGCTCGCCGAGCGCGATCTGGATGCGCGACCCCTCACTGATCGGGGAATGATGTTCGCATCACTCGAACAGGGTGGCTGGGGCGGAAGCAGTGGATACCCGGGCTCAAAGATGGGCGCCATTGCACTGCTTCGACAGACCCTCGAAGAAGCTCGCTGGCATGCACGTCACCGAGCCATTTTCGCCAACGACCCCAACGGGATGGAACCTCCCGAGCAATCCGATGCCCTCGATGCACTCAATGATGCGATCAATGGACAGCAGCTCGTCATCTTCGATGCCAGCAGTGAACTTGATGCCATCCGCAACGCTCGCATCGCAGAAGAATTTGAACTGAAGGGAATCTTGCTCGGCTCTGGCATGGAGTTTCGACGGACGGCCGAGATTGCGGCGACTGGACTTCCGGTCATCACGCCGCTGAACTTCCCGAAGGCGCCGGATGTCAAGGATCCGTACGCCGCCGATCGAGTCACCCTCCGGGAGTTACAGACCTGGAAACATGCCCCCTCGAACCCACGACGTCTTCTCGAAGCGGGCATCCCCGTGGCCCTGACCACCCATCGCCTCGATAGCCCGGGTTCCTTCCATGCGGCGGTCCGGAAATCGATTGACGCTGGTCTCAAACCGGAAGAGGCGTTGGCCTGTGTCACCACGCGGCCCGCACGTCTCCTCGGCATCGAATCTTTGGCGGGAACGGTCGAACCAGGGCGAATCGCCAACCTTCTGGTGGTCGACGGCGAGCTGTTCGCCGAAGGCACCGACGTCCGCGAAGTTTGGGTTGCTGGACGTCGAAGCGAGATTAAGGCCCCGACCAAGTTCATGATCGGCGGCACCTTCGACGTCGTCGTGGACGGAACGGTTCGGGAGAATCTGAAAGCAACGATCGATCCCGATCGGAACCGGCTCACGATCACCACCGAGAACGAAGAACCGGAAGCGGACGCGAAGGACGAAGAAGGTGAAGAAGGCGAAGAAGCCGACGACGCCGACGACGCCGACGAAGCCGCGGACGAAGTACCTGGCCAAGATGATCCCGTCTCGGGTGTCTGGGACTGCATGGTCGAGATCCCCAACATGGGCGAGATCCCGATGACCATGACCTTCACGCTCACCCCTGACGACCGAGTCACCGGGGGAATCACCAACCCGATGTTCAACACGGAAGTCAGTGGCCGTTTCGATCGAGCAGCCTCAAGCATCGACCTCACCGTCTTGATGGAACAGGGACAGTCATCCAATATGGATCTGAAGATCGCCGGAAACACCCTCACCGGTACGGGGAGCGGCGGACCCGGCGGTGGTTCGGCAACTGTCACCGGCAGCCGCCAGGCCGGCACGGAAGACAGTGACGGAGCATCCTCGCCGGCAAAGGCCAAGCGAAGCGGTGGGCTCCGAAACACCAAAATGGCTCGCCGGAGCCTCGGTTTCGCCTCCGACGGCGAAATGTTTGGAGTGGACGGCGACGTCATCGCAACCGCGGTCGTCATTAACGATCGAGTCGTCGGTTCCCTGCAGACCACCAGTGGAAAGTTCATCCCATTCGAATTGAAGGCGAGGCCTGATTCGGAAGACGACAAAACACCAACCACAGATGGCGACGCGGCCGACGAAACGGAAGAAGGCACGGAGACCGAAGAAGACGCGGAATCAGACACGACCGTCGCCACCATCGAACAGCTCCCGACTCCATTGGGGATGTATGGCCGGCTCGACTCGCCGCGGCAACGTCCCGTACTCGTTCAGAATGCGACGATCTGGACCTGTGCCGATTCTGGCATATTAGAAAATGCTGATCTGCTGGTTCAAAAAGGAAAGATCATCGCGGTCGGCCGCGACCTCGTCACCGATGACCCGGACGTGCTGGTGATCGACGGGACCGGCATGCATGTCACACCCGGACTCATCGATTGTCACAGCCACACGGGAATCTCCGGGGGCGTCAACGAAGGCGCTCAAACCAACACGGCAGAGGTGCGGATCAGCGACGTGATTGACCCGGATGACATCGATTTTTTCCGCCAGCTTGCCGGCGGACTGACGGCCGCGAACCAGCTGCACGGATCCGCCAATCCGATTGGTGGCCAGAACTCCGTCGTCAAGCTCCGCTGGGGCGGGACCGTCGATGACATGCGATTCGAGAATGCCAAACCCGGCATCAAGTTTGCACTGGGCGAGAACGTCAAACGCGGCGGCGGATATCCCAATACTCGAATGGGTGTGGCCGCGTTCATTGAAGATGCCTTTCAGGCCGCTCGCGAATACGACGCCAGCCGCGATCGATTCCTCGCACTTCCGCCGGAGGAGCAAGCGAGACAATCACCACCCCGCCCTGATTTCGAACTCGACACCATCGTGGAGATCCTTGACGGCGATCGAATCATTCATTGTCATAGTTACCGACAGGATGAAATCCTGATGCTGCTGCGACTTTGCGAACGCTACAACGTCCGCATTGGGACGCTCCAGCACATTCTCGAAGGCTACAAGGTCGCCGACGAGATCGCCGCGCATGGTGCCGGGGCAAGTAGCTTCAGCGACTGGTGGGCGTACAAGATGGAAGTGATGGATGCCATCCCCTACAACGGCTCGCTGATGCAGGATGTCGGCGTGCTGGTCTCATTCAATTCCGATGATGACGAAGTCGCCACCCGAATGAATGACGAAGCCGCCAAGGCCGTCCGATGGGGTGGACTCGAACCCCATGAGGCCTTGAAGTTCGTCACGATCAATCCCGCACGGCAACTGCAGATCGACGCTCGGGTTGGTTCGCTCGAACCTGGGAAGGATGCCGACTTCGTTCTGTGGAACGAGCCGCCACTGTCGAGCTACGCCCGTTGCGAACAGACCTGGATTGACGGCGCTCGCTACTACGACCGCGAAGAATCTTCCAATGCGCACGCGTCGGCGATGTCCGAGCGCGGCCGGCTGCTCGCGGAAGCCGGCGGTGGAGAAAGCGATCAGAAGCCGGCGGACGCCGCGGGCTCCGAAGGCCGCGGCGAGCGGCCAGGCGGAAGAGGCGCTAGACGCCCCGGAGGGGGCCGCCCCACGGGTCTTCTGGCTCGGATGCTCCAAGATCGCGAAGAAGTTCTGCTTGAGCGTGTGGCTCGAGGAGAAGACCCTGCGGCGATTCGCGCCGGAGAATGCGGATGTGGTTCTGCATCGATGATCGAACTCGCTCGCACCCTGGCGCGAGATCGCGCCCGCCTAGAGACGCTCGGATCGGAGGAGGCACCATGAAATTTCTACACCTTGCACTCACGACGTTGACCGCTCTGGTCGTTGGCCACTCGGCCTCGGCCCAGTCCGCCCAAATCCCGGCACCGCCACAGGAAGGCCCGCTGGTGGTCGTGAACGCGTCGCTCCATCCCGTCTCGGATGATCACCCGCCCGTCGTGGCCGGGGGATGGATTCGATTCGATGCGGGCCGGATCACGGCGGTCGGCGAAGGAAGCCCCCCGACGGAGATGACCAAGGCCGCCACCGTCATCGATGCCCGAGGTTTGAGTTTGGTACCTGGATTCATCTCCAGCGCTAGCCAAATCGGTCTCCTCGAAGTTGGACAGGTGGCGGCTACTGACGATCGGAATGAAGCCGGCGATCGCAGCCCGGAGGCGGCGGCATGGATTGCCGTCAATCCAGACAGTGATCTGATTCCGGTGGCCCGTTCGGCGGGGATCCTGCACACCATGGCGATGCCCCAGCGCGGAACGATTCCGGGCCGGGCCAGCATCCTGCGAATGGACGGATGGACCACCGAGGATCTGGCGCTGGTTCGTGATGCCGGCGTCATCGTGAGCTGGCCGATGGCGGCATCGATCCGGGCCCCTTGGATGCGTCGCGGCAGTGGCGCTCAGCGATCCGACATCAATACTCGACTCAAGGCCATCGACTCGTGGTTTGACGATGCCCAAGCTTGGGCCGATGCCCGAGCGGCGGACCCCACCGTCGCGACCGATCTTCGCTTCGAAGCCATGCAGCCAGTTCTTCGCGGTGAGCGGCCCGCGTTCATCCGCGCCGACTCACGCGGCCAAATCGAGACCGCCCTTGCCTGGGCGATGGCTCGAGGACTTCGGCCAGTCATCGTTGGTGGCAGCGCCGCGGCGGAGTGCCTGCCGTTGCTCAAGGAAACTGGTGCCTCGGTGATCTTGACGCAGGTCCATCGTCTACCGTCCGCCCGACACCATGCGGTCGATCGGCCATTCATCGTCGCAACGGCGCTTCATCAGGCGGGAATTCCGTTTGCGATCGCGGCCGAAGATGAGCCCGCTCATGAACGAGGGCTGGCCCATCAGGCGGCCACTGCCGCTGCTCACGGGCTTCCGCACGATGCGGCGCTGCATGCGATTACGCGGGGACCTGCCGAGATCATCGGCGTCGGCGATCGACTCGGTTCTCTCGAACAAGGACACAGCGCCACATTTTTCCTTTGCGATGGCGATCCGCTCGATATCGCCAACCCACCGATGCGAGCATGGATCGACGGCCGCGAGATCGACCTCGGTGACCGACAGAAACGCCTGTATTCGAAGTATCAGGAGAAGTACCGACAGAAGGGGCTGATCGATGGCTGAGCCTGCGAACTCAATCCGACAATGAAAACGGCAGGTCGAATCCTCGGCGTTGGACCAGTCGGGCCCCATCGCGGCCCTCGTAGACCACTTCGATCCTGAGACGTCGGCCCTTGACCAGACCAGGCAGGTCGAGATTCATCGTCACGAGGTAACACCCCGACACTGGCTCGAAATGCGCCATCGACATGGCTCGATCATCCAGCGAGAGCCGTTCGATCACCGCTTCATCATTCTCCGCCTCGCGGGTGACGGCGATCTCCAACGTGCCGCAAGCCTTGGTCGGGTCGCCATCGACATCTGTGAAGAGGACTCGAACCTCCAGCGGCCGGATGCCATTGGCATCAGGTCGGCCCACCCGGGTGAGTTCTGAAATCTGCATCTGCGTCGGCCACCAAGGCCACGCGAGGTCAGTTCGAGGGTTGGTCTTGTTGGGCGTACATGCCACGACGCTCCAAATCATCACGAGGAGCACGACGGGGACGATGACACGTCTGGCGTGAAAATCAGGGGCGGTGACGGTCATCCAATTCAATCTCGGTTGGATTTCGAGGCGCCGGCGTCTGGGTTGGATCAGACAGATCTTCAATCTGCGAATAATGATCGAGATTGAGCGTGGTGATTTCCCCGCTGTCGAGGCGAATCTCGAGGCGGTCGAGCCACAGTCGATCATTCTTCGAATGGGCGTACCAAGACCCGGTTTCAGCCTGCCGATACCGGAGCACGATGCCTTCACACGTAGTCGACCAGACGCCATTGGTCTGCGGGACTTGCTGAGTTACCCGAATTCGGGTTCCCTCGTCGAGGATGGTCGTTTCGATTGCCATGAGTTTCGAAGTATACGCCCACGGGCGTGCCGAGGACCGTCCAGATCAATTGGGGGCTGGCTTTTTCAATCCGATCCAGCAATGGCCGATGCGGGGCCAAGGAGGCAGCGAATGGCGGCTGATCGCCACGCCGGCCCCATGCGTTCCAAGGCGACTCGTCGAACATCATCCGGGTCGATCGCGTCGAACTCCGCGAGGATGGCCTCTGTGGACCGGGCTGTGCCGCGCCGAAAAACGTCCAAGGCGAGTTGCCGAGCCCGCGATGGACCGTGCTCCTGCTGCATCAATCCACCGGACCGGAGGCCAACCGCGATCCGAGTGACCTCTTCGTCGGTCGGGCCGCCATCGAATTCTTCCAAGACCGCGTCGATTCGTTCCAAAGTTTCCGCGACCCGCTCTGGCGTCGTACCCGCGGAAATGGTGCAGGCACCGAGTGCGAACCCCTCCGAGTATCGGGCCGAAACGGAATACGCGAGCCCACGTCGCTCGCGAACATCGAGGAAGAGGCGGCTAGAACTTCCACCCCCGAGCACGCCAACCGCGGTTCGAAAAGCGAGGTGATCGGGATCGGCTGCAATCGGTCCTGCAAGGCCGATTCCCAGATGAACCTGTGAGGTGTCTCGCTCGATTCGGAGCGTGCCGCCAACGGGTGCGCCGACGATTTCCGGCGTCGGGCCGGTACCGGACCAGTCGGCGAGTCGCATCGATAGCTGCTCGACCACGCGATCGTGGTCGACGTCACCCGTCACCGCCAGAATTGAACCCGTGGGCCTTGCCACTTCCTTCCAATACCCTCGAAGATCATCGGCGGTGGTCGCTTCGATGTGCTCCTGAATGCCGAGACCGTGCCGGTGAAACGGCGATGGATAACGAATCTCGTCGAGTCGAACCGCCGCAAGACTCGCCGGATCATCCTCGATTCCCGACAGTTCCTGAAGACAGAGTGACTTCACTGGAGCCAACGCGTCGCCAGGGAATCTTGGTTGCAGAACAAGATCAACCAGGAGGTCGAGACCCGAAGACAGGTCGGAACCAGCCAGCGTTGCCGCGATGTGTTGGTGATACGTGTCTGCAGACACCGAACGCCGCATCCCAAGTCGATCCATCGCATCTGAGAACTCTCGGCTCTCGAGCTCACCCGAGCCCCGCATCAGAAACTCCGAGAGAAGCGTCGCCCAACCATCGCCGCGTTCGAGCGGGTCACACGCGCTGCCTCCGGGGACCAGCCAGATCACACTGGCAGAACGTTGAGAAGGATTGCGCTCGGTGATGATCTGGAGACCATTGTCGAGACGAGTGGTACGAAGGTAGTTGGGAGCCTGGTTCATCGGTCCAGAAGGGTACCCGTCGGAATGACGGTTCGTCGCCAATTCCCACCTTCAGCCATCACCTCCTCATGAGCTTTCGCCCGCACGATTGATCCAAACGTCACGACCGAGCGGAATCTGCCCCAAAGAGCCAAGGTGTTTCTTGCTTTGCTCGACCCCCAATCCGAGAGTCGAAAGCAAGGGTGCAGGCTGATCACTGGGAACCGAAATCTCGACGATTCCGGTTCCTGACTCATCTCGGCGGCGAATTTTGGGAAGGGAATCATCATGCGATCAACACTCAACGTGCTCACCATCCTCGCCGCGGGCCTGCTCTTCCTTGGCGGTTGGCGGATCTATGACGATGCCCGGCAGGAAGATCGTCTCATTGAGACCACTCGACTCGCCAAGGACCGAATTCACGCTGAGATTCGGCTGCGAAGCGCTCTATCGGGTGCGGTGGTCTCTCGAACCGGCTGGATCCAGACGGTTGAGCCGAGCTGGTTCAACCCGATTCCGCACAATGCATGGTTCGCATCGTCATCGCAACCTTGGATCGAGATCGCTCCAGAATCGGCCGGGAGACGCCAGGATCCCGTGGAAATCGCGATCACCAATCCAAATCAAGCGGCGTGGTGGTTCAATCCAAATTCCGGATCGCTCCGAGCCCGCGTGCCCGAACTGACCTCTGGAAGTACCACGAGAGCGCTCTACGACCTCGTCAATCAATGATCCCGGGAAGATCTCCAAGCGTGTCTTCGATCGAATACCGACCGGGCGGGCGGCCCTTCGCAAGCCAAACTGCCGCTCGAAGTACACCGTGAGCAAAGACACCACGATCGAACGCCTGATGCTGAAATTTGATGATCTCGTCATCACGGACGAAGGTGACTTCGTGCTCTCCCACAACTTTACCGACGCGTCTTGAGACGACATCCTCGACACCGATGTCTCCCCGACTCATTTGAAGATCTTCCACCAGACGTCGCGCTGTTCCCGACGGCCGATCGATTTTTTTCTCATGATGCGTCTCTGAAATCGTCACGGCCCATGAGTCCGTGAGCGATCCGATGGACCGAAGCGCGACTCGGAGAATCGCCACGCCCATCGAGGTGTTTGGTGCGTGAAGAACCGGAATGTCCGATTCTGCCGCACGGAGAGCGGTTTTCGCGGTCTCATCCAATCCCGTCACGCACTCCAACAACGGCACTTCATGCGCTTTCGCAATTGCCACGGATCGATGAACACCCTCCAGTGATGACACATCAACGACCACGTCGAACGGCTCATGCCCCTCTGGGAGCGGCATGGAATCATGTCGATTCACCGTTGCGACGACTTCGCAGCCATGCTCAATCGCAATTCTCATAACGATTTTGCCCAGTCGCCCCTGCCCGCCAACCACGCAAAGACGAATGCGACCGGAATCTGACTGAGAACGATCAAGAACGTTTTTTGTCAAGGTTCTTCCCTTATGTGTCCGAAGAGGGTACAAATTTCCTAGAAGTGGGCGCCGTTGCGCCGGCCACTCACCTCCGACACTCCGACAGCGCAACTACAAGGAGCCATGATCATGGCTAAGAAGAAAAAAGCGACTCGAAAGAAAGTCGCCAAGAAGGCTGCCCGTAAGAAGGTTGCCAAGAAGACCACGCGTAAGAAGGCTGCCAAGAAGACCACTCGTAAGAAGGCTGCCAAGAAGACCACTCGCAAGAAGGCTGCCAAGAAGAAGGTCGCCAAGAAGGCCACTCGCAAGAA
>ERZ887942.936-NODE-936-length-21926-cov-14.075762_pt1 | contig 21926 bp, 23 predicted proteins | sample MGYA00521099_ERZ887942 | MGnify/ENA primary metagenome ERZ887942 (study PRJEB32303, sample SAMEA104408605) | aquatic metagenome | biome: Brackish water; feature: Pelagic; material: water | place: Baltic Sea | collected 2014-06-07T06:48:00 | depth 16,251 m ...
GCCTTTACTTCCGTGCCTGTTGACTATACCTTGTCTTGCGATGAGGAACTCATCTTAGATGAGGCTTTTGCAACGGACAATTGCAGCGAAGTCATGATTTCGGTGAACGAAGAGGTTATATTGGATGTCTTCTGTCCAGCAGCCTATACGATCATTCGCACATTCAGGGCTGATGATGCTTGCGGTAATTTCGCCAATGCGGTTCAAACCATTTCCATTGTCGACACTTCAGCACCTGTCTTCGAAGCAGAGAGTTCCATTGAAATCAGCTGTGATAGCTGGCCAGACGGAAACTTGTACGCTACGGCAACAGACAATTGCGGGAATATCTTCATGTCCTATTCAGACGTGGAGGGTTCCGAAGGCTGTGTCACCCCTGTGGGTTCTTACATTCGAACCTATACGGCGGTGGATGACTGTGGCAATCAAAGCGACTTTGTACAAACCATTGTGCTCGTAGATGACGTGGCACCTGTTTTGACTTTGACTTGCCCTCAGGACGCTAGTCTTCTCGCAGACGAAGCATGCGGAGTCGACACTTCAGTTGAGGCGCTAGGAACGGCTACGATCGAGGCTTCGGACAATTGCGATGCGAATTTGGCTCCACAGCTGAGCATCACAGATGGTCCAATCTCATCTATTTGTGTGGGGACTTACAGTTTCGTTCGAACATTCTCAGCAACGGTGACGGACCAATGTGGCAACAATACAGAGGTCTCATGCGAGCAGTCCATTGTTGTTGAAGACATAGCCGGACCTTCATTGAACGAGGCCATGGACGCAACAGTGGAATGCGATGGCGCTGGCAACAGCTCAGATCTTCAGGCTTGGTTGGCGAACCAGGGTGGAGCATCGGCATTCGATGGCTGCAGCGATGTCACCTGGACCAATGACTTCGATGCCTTGAGCAATGATTGCGGTGCAACGGGCACAGCGACGGTTACATTCACGGCGATGGATGACTGCAGCAATGCGGCCAGTACAGTGGCGACCTTCACCATTGAAGACACCACAGCCCCTTCTATGGAAGAAGCAGTGACCGTCACTGTTGAATGCGATGGTGCAGGAAATGCCGCGGAACTAGAAGCTTGGCTCGCCAGCAATGGAGGCGCTTTTGCGAATGAACTCTGTGGCGCGATTTCTTGGTCAAATGACTTCGTCGCGTTGAGCGACGATTGCGGTGCTTCAGCTGCTGCGACAGTGGTCTTCACAGCGACAGATGAGTGTGGCAATGCGACGAGCACAACGGCTTCGTTCTTGATCGAAGACACGCAGGCTCCCATCATTGAAGCTTCCATTGAAATTTATTTAGCATGCGATGTTTACAGCCCAGACTCCATTTACGAAGCCACCTTTATGGATGCTTGTGCGGATGATGTGGATGTGAGCATGATCGATCAACCCTTCACGGGTGGTTGCTTGAATATGAATCAGAGCTGGTTTATTCGCACGTATACGGCAACGGATGCTTGTGGAAATGCAAGCACGTACGAACAGATTATTTACCTGTTTGACGATGTAGCGCCGGTGGTCAGTATCGACTTCTGCCCAGCGGATGTGTCCGTAACGCTTGACGAGACCTGTTCAGGAGATACTTCGATTGAAGCTTTGGGCATGGCGCTGGCGTCTGTTACCGACAATTGTGACATCCCAGATTTGACCGTGACGTATGAAGACAGTGCGCCTGTAGCAGCGTGTGGTGCGTCCTATTCATTCATCCGAACCTTCTACGCTACCAGTGTGGATGGCTGCGGCAACGTGTCGGAAATGGTCACATGTTCTCAGACCATTGACGTGGTCGATACCCAGGCTCCAGTCGTTCAGGCAGCATCAGACATGATCCTGGAATGCGATGGCTTAGGCAACGTTTCGAACCTCGCGTCTTGGCTTGCTGATCACGGTGGTGCTTCTGCAACGGATGCATGTGGTGCGGTGACCTGGTCAAATGATTTCGATGGATTGAGCGTTGACTGCAGTGCGACAGGTTCAGCAACGGTGACCTTCACCGCGACTGATGCTTGTGGCAATGCGTCGAGCACCATGGCGACGTTTACCGTTGAAGACACGACTGCTCCGGCGGTAGTGGATGCGATGGATTCAACAGTCGAATGCGACGGTTCGGGCAACACATCTGCATTGGAATCGTGGCTTGCGAGCAATGGGGGTGCTTCGGCAACGGATGCATGCAGCTCCTTGACTTGGACCAATGACTTCGATGCCTTGAGTGACGACTGCGGTGCAACGGGCACGGCAACGGTCACCTTCACGGCGACGGACGACTGCGGCAATGCAACGAGCACACAGGCTACATTCACAGTTGAAGATACCAATGCCCCTGCGGTCGCAGATGCGATGGACATGACGGTCGAATGCGATGCGTTGGGCAACGGTGAGGAGTTGAATGCATGGCTGATGAACAACGGTGGTGCTACCGCGACGGATGCATGCGGAGGCGTGACCTGGACAAATGACTACGAAGCGCTTAGCGATGACTGCGGTGCGACGGGTACAACAACAGTGGCTTTCACAGCAACGGACGATTGTGGCAATGCAACGAGCACTTCGGCTTCATTTACAACCGAAGACACGATGGCTCCAACATTCACGGAATCTCCGATGGATCAAACGAATCAATGTGAGGAAACAGCCTATGCCGTTTCTGCCACGGATGCTTGCAGCTCCGTTGTTATTTCAGAAAACCGCACCGTGATCAGTGATGATGGATGCGGCAATTACGAGCACGAAGTGACCTTGACTGCCGAAGATGCTTGTGGCAATGCGGCATCGCATCAATTCACCATCGTTGTGATGGATACTGAAGCGCCTAGCATTGCGGATGCCGAGGGCATGGAGAACGGCGGAATCCTGCCGGTGTGCGTCGAGGATATCTGGGGTACATTGAATGTCCCAGACCCCGTATCAATAGAAGGTTTCGACAATTGTGATGCGGACTTCACATTGGACTACTTGGAAACGGTTGTTGGTCCGTATGCGCCAACAGAATCCATCCGCAATTTCTTCATACCAATGTCTCCTGAAGCTGATGAAGATGGATTGACTTGTGATGATTTTGAAGTGCATGTAGCCCGTCTGTTCAACTTTGTAGGCGATGAGTTCTACACGGCCATGGGAGGTTTGATGACCAACTATGAAGACGGTTCGCGCCATTTGACTTTGGATGTCGTTTCAACGGAAAACCCCAATGCGGGCTGGACCTTTGAAATTGATTTAGACATGGGCATGAACTGGGTGGATTGGGAAGGTCAACCGGGTTCACAGAGTTATAAATCCGACTGTGGATTGGGTGATTACACCGAGTGGATGTACCACATGATGCAGGCTTCTAGCACGGCATCAGGTTGGGGTGATTACGAAGACTCTGAGTTGTCGTTGACCCATCAGCCGGCCAACGGTTACTTTGGATTCCAGATGGGTGTTGGAGCGAACAACAAAAATGCCAACCAAGGCTTTAGTGGCTGGTTCTTCTACACTGGAACGTTCCAAGGAGTTGATGTGATGGGATCGGGGGATGTATTCGGTGATTTGGACTTTGATCTCCCTTGGATGATCGAACGGACATACACCCTCACTGATTGCAGCGGCAATGCATCGGAGTTCAATTACACAGTGGATGTCAATGGAGCGACTTGCGAGCCATTTGCGCCGACGTTGGATGGCAACATCGCAGACAATTCGGACTCGGACAATGATGCAGATCCATTTGGAAATGTTTCAGAGGAAGAAGCCGATACCAAAGATCCGATCAAGATATTGGCTTTGACTCCGAACCCCTCTTCAGAAATAGCCTTGTTGACCTTCATGGCCAGTGATGACGATTACATCGTAGTCTACCTCTACAATGGTTCCGGTGTGTTGGTGTCAAATCTCTACCAAGGACAGATTGCAGGAGGTGTGACCATGACCCTAGAAATTCCTGCCAATGAATTGGACAATGGCCTGTATCAAATACAGATCATATCCAGCTCAGGAGTGGTCACTCAGAAGTTGTTGGTCACCTCTTAAGAAGAGGCAAATCGATTCAAAAGAAAAGCCCTTCCAGCAATGGAGGGGCTTTTTTCTTTCGTGGCTTGAGGATATGGTGGCGCGTTAGCGCTCTCGGATGCGCTTGTACAACTTGGTAGCGAGGGTGATGAGAACGGCCACACCAAGTACGCCGCAGACGCCCCAGATCCAGGAAACGTTGTCTTTCAATACCACGAGAAAGACAACCGCTATGAGGATGATGGTCGGCACTTCATTGAGCAAACGGTAAGTAAGGGATGACCAGCGCGGAGTGCCACTTTGCAATTCCTTATAGATGCGTTGCCCCAGGCCTTGGTACATGAGCAAAAGCCAAACGAATCCCAACTTGACCCACATCCACGGCATAGCGAGCAAGGCTGGATTCAGCCAAATCATAGCGCTTCCGAAGGAAACCGTCAAGACGGCCGAAGGCCAGGTGATGGCCAACCACAGTCGACGCTCCATGATGCGATATTGTTCAATCAGGATCTCTCGCTTGGGAGAGGCCGCGTTCAAGGCCTCGCGGTGGTACACAAAAAGCCGAAAAATGTAAAATAAACCGGCAAACCAGGTCACTACGAAAATGACGTGTAGGGCTTTGAAGATATCGTATGACATTTGCGCAAAACTACTCTGCCATGGTGACTCAACGCACTCCAAAAGAAACTTATGCCTCCAGCGCCCGCATTGTCATGCCCAACGACACGAATACATTGGGCAATCTGATGGGGGGTAACTTGCTGAATTGGATGGACATAACAGCGGCAATAAGCGCTCATCGATGCTCCCGCCGCATCTGTGTAACCGCCGCGGTCAACAACGTTTCCTTCAAACAGCCCATTCGATTGGGTGACATTGTGACGATCCATGGCCAAGTGTCGCGGTCATTTAGCAGTTCGATGGAAGTGTTTTTGCAAGTGTTCGTGGAAGATCATCTCACCGGAGAACAAAGTCTCTGCAACGAAGCGATGTACACCTTTGTGGCAGTCGATCAATTGGGCGCTCCCATCGCAGTCCCCAATGTGTTGCCGGAAACAGACGAAGAGCAGGAACGCTTCGAAGGCGCGTTGCGAAGGCGCCAATTGCGGTTGGTGCTTGCAGGGAAAATGAAGCCTTCGGACGCCACAGAATTGAAGGCGCTGTTTGACTGATTGAGCGGACCATTAGTTCAGTCGAGAGCGGCGCGCAGCGCCGCAATGACCCGCTCGGAAGGCACGTGGTGCGTGCACCAATCGCCCGATCGATGGCCACCGTGGCGGCACCGGTCTCCCAATTTGGAACAAGGCCGCTGGCCCCGCCCTTCGGGCTCGATGTTCGCGGATCCTTTCGCAGGTCGCCAAGCGGACATGCCGAGACCCGGACGAGTGCAGCCCCAGACGGCAACCACCGGCGTGCGCATGGCTGCTGCGATGTGCATCATGCCGGTATCACCTGACAAGACCGCGCGGGATCGGCCAACAATCTGAGCTGATTCCTCCAAGCTACACTGGTTGACCTGGTTGATCACGTGCCCGTGTTCTCGCGCAATGGTCTCCGCTTCGGCGGTCTCAGTCGCTCCACCGATCAGGGTGATGGGCTGAAGGGGAAATGCGACAATGATTTCATGCAAGAGCTTTTGAGGCATGCGTTTTCCTCCGTGGGTGGCACCGATGGCGATGCACAATCCGCTACGCTGCTCGGGAGTGCTTGCCCAAATCGGCGGCCATGCGGACGCCAACTCAGCACCAAATGCCGCCAATGTCTCCGCATACCGTGAAACGATATGAGGCACAGCTTCCTTTCGCCAGCCTCGCACGAGCATCCATTTGGCGGTATTCCATTTATCCACAGTGAAGGCTAGCACCTTGAGTGCACTTTTGACCCTTCGTGATCTTAAATTGTTGTGCAGGTCGATGATGTAGTCAAACTCCAATGCCTCCAAGTCATCCGTGACCTCTCGGGTACTTCGTTCAATGGTGTGGACGCGATCAAGGGCGCCCCCCATGCCTTCTACCACGCTGGCATAAGGTTTTTTCGTGAGGTAATGCAACTCACAAGGACCGTCAATTGCATCGCGCAATGCGGCAACCGCGGGGGCTGTCAGTACGATGTCTCCAATGGAAGAAAACCGAATAATCAGAATTCGAACGACTTGTTGCGACATGAAGCAAAGCTACCGCATTAACTTCGTAGCGTGCGCATCATAGACACCCATACCCATCTCTACCAGCCGGCGTTTGATCAGGACCGCGATGCGGCCATGCAACGATGCGCCGATGCTGGAGTGGAAACCCTGTTGCTTCCCAACATTGATTCAGAGTCCATTTCACGTGTCCACGACATGATGGATCGTTGGCCCGACCGGTGTTTTGGCATGATGGGATTGCATCCTTGCCATGTAAAACCCGACTCGTGGGAATCGGAGTTGACCGCGATCAAAGAGCAAATTGACCATTCGGGAAGACGCTATGTGGCCATTGGCGAAATTGGATTCGATTTGCATTGGGATCAAACGACACTGGACATCCAGCATGCGGCATTTCGGGAGCAAGTCAAGTGGGCGAAAGCATTGCAATTGCCCATTGTGATTCACGTTCGTGAAGCTTTTGATGCGTTGTTTGAAGCCCTCGACGAAGTCCATGATGAGCAGCTTACGGGAGTCGTCCATTGTTTCACAGGCAATTTGGAACAGGCCCAGCGTGTCTTGAATTATGATCGATTTTACTTGGGTATTGGAGGCGTTGCGACCTACAAAAATGGAGGGTTGGACGCGGTGTTGCCCCATGTTCAAAAGGAGCGTGTGATTCTCGAGACGGACAGCCCCTATTTGTCGCCTGTTCCGCATCGAGGCAAGCGCAACGAATCATCGTATACGGCGATTGTCGCGCAGCGACTTGCTGACTTCTGGGAAATGCCATTATCGGAGGTGGCGGCCATCACGACGGCCAACGCGGAACGCTTGTTTGATCTTCCAACCTGACCCAATCTGGATTGCCATGGACGAAAAAGACAGTCGAATTTTACTGGTTTATACGGGCGGTACCATCGGTAGCGTGAAGGATGTGGAGGCAGGGGGATTGGTGCCCATTGATTTTTCTGAAATTCACCGGCATGTTCCGGAACTGGAGCAGCCTGGTCGTTCGATTGAATCGGCGTCTTTTGAACCGCCGATCGATTCCTCCAACATGGGTCCGGAACATTGGCGGCTCCTCGCTCAAATTATTCGGGATCACTATGAAGACTTTGATGGGTTCGTCGTGCTGCATGGAACGGACACGTTGGCCTACACCGCTTCGGCGTTGAGTTTCATGCTCGAGGGATTGAGAAAACCCATCATTCTGACTGGAAGTCAATTGCCGATAGGTTTGCCGCGAACGGATGGTCGGGAAAACTTGCTCGCGGCAGTAGAAATCGCCGCTGCGTCTCGATTTGGTGAGCCCATCGTGCAAGAAGTGGCCGTGTATTTTGGGTCATCGTTGTTTCGAGGCAACCGCACGCACAAGGCCAGTGCCGAGTCCATGCAGGCCATCATTAGCCCTAATTTTCAGTCGCTGGCGGAAGCAGGTGTTGATATTATTTACAACGACGCGCAGATGTTCCGTGACACGACTGAAGAGTTTGGATTGTTTGATACGCTCGATTCCGATGTCGCATGGTTGCCTTTGTTTCCCGGTCAACCGGCCAATTTGATTCGACGCATAACCGAATGGCCCGAACTGAAAGGATTGGTATTGTCCACCTTTGGCTCAGGCAATGCACCTTCCAATTCAGCATTGAAAGCCGCTTTGTCCGAAGCTCATGACCGTGGCGTCGTGATGGTCAATGTGAGTCAATGCGGTCACGGTTCCGTGCATCCTGAACGGTATGCTACAGCGCATTTGTTACGAGATTGTGGGGTCATACCGGGGGGTGACATGACCACAGAGGCCGCTCTCACCAAATTGATGGTCTCCTTGGGAAAGGGGTGGAGAGGAGAAGCAATGCGCGCGGCGATGCTGGGAAATATGCGCGGCGAATTGACTCGTTTCAGCAGTCTTGTATCCTAAGACTTCAATCTGCTTTACACGTTTCTCCTGAGATGGTGTGCACCCGCGTGACGGCAATGCGCGCACGCGAGGCCCCTTTAATTTTTGGCGGAGTCCGCACAAATCGTTTGGATTTTCCGGGTTGGATCGGTGGAAGCAGGTCAGTGGAGTTGAAAATACCGGTGGTGTGTTCGAGCACTCTGCCAGAATTGTCTTCAAAGTCAACACTCCAAATGAGGTGGTCAACGGTTTGTTGCTTGGTGTTATGAAATTTCACCGTATACCCAACAAGGTGGCCGAATGCCGTGGATGCCTTGACTTCTAGCACCTCCACTCCGCAGAGGCTGCCGTCTTGCGCTTGCAAGGTGCCTCCAAGCATGCTAGCGAGGATCAGGATGAGGGTTGAAAGAAGGTTGGGCATCATGGGGCGAGGGGGGCAATCGTAAGTGGAAGCAGCAAGTTAAATAACAATTGCGCAAAGGATTGTTGAGCCTTGTTAAATCGTCTTGGTTTCGAACGTTGGTTTATGGTATTTTTGCACCCCCAACGCGGCAGACGCCGTTTGGAATGGAGAGGTGGCCGAGTGGCTTAAGGCGCACGCTTGGAAAGCGTGTTTACTCGAGAGGGTAACCCGGGTTCGAATCCCGGTCTCTCCACAGAAACGGAGTCGAACTCATGGCGAGTTTGGACTCCGTTTTTTTTTATGTGCAGAGGAGGTTACCTTGTGAAGAAATCTTGAACCATGCAGGGATTGAGCTCAAAAATTGGAACATGGATCGGAATGGCCTCGGCTGTCATGATCATGATAGGCTGTTGTTTCAAGGCCTTCCATCTACAAGGAGCCGCCTTTGTCTTCGTGGCTGGTATGGCGCTTTTTTGTTTCGGCTTCATACCGGTATTGGCTGTGGGTCTTTTCAAGAATGGGCGAGGTGTTTTGGCGTTGGGTAGCGTCTTCTCCAGCGCCCTAATCCTGGGAGCGCTCTTCAAAGTGATGCATTGGCCTTATGCCAATTTTCTGATCTCATGGAGTGTAAGCCTCATCTTGTTTGGGGTCTTACCGCTCCATTTTATCAAAACATTCAGAACGCCGCCTCGTGATGCTTACGCCGAGGAAGTCAAACAGAGAGATGTTTTCTTGGGCATTCTCCTTGTGGCTTTTTTTGCTACGTGGTATTTGCTTCTCGATTTGTCAAGGACCCCAAGCCCTTACAGTTTGCCTCTGTGATGGTGCATTCAACGTGGACAAATCAATTCAGTTGGATGGTCCCGTGAAGATAGGTCACTGCTTCACCGATCAGGTGAACCCGGTCCCCTTCCAAACGGCAATGCAACGTCCCTCCCCGAGCAGAGAGTTGCTGGGCTGTCATATCTGTTTTCCCCAACCTCTCCGACCAAAAGGGAGCCAAAGAGCAATGGGCCGATCCCGTCACCGGATCTTCTAAAATGGTGGCTTGAGGCGTGAAGAATCTCGAAACGAAATCACACGATTCGCCCGGTGCAGTGACAATGACTCCGCCTGTTCCCAAGTTGATCTGGTCGAACACCGGCTGATCGATGTGCAAGTTCCGCACGGCATGCTCGTCCTGATAGACTAAAACGTAGTCGCGTGCTTTCAAGATCTTCAAAGGCTGGTGGCTCAATGCGTTTTCAATTGCTTGGGGCAACGAAACCTCAGCGGGAGGGCGATTGGGAAGATCCATTCTATAGCCGGCGCCTTCCTGAACAACAAGTAGCGGCCCACTCAATGTGTCGAAATACACTTCATTCCAATCGGGGTGCAAGTGATGCAACACGGCATGACCCGCCGCGAGGGTCGCATGACCGCAGAGATCCATTTCCAAGTCCGGCGTGAACCAGCGCAGATGAAAGCGCCCACGATCTTCAACGATGAAAGCGGTTTCGGCGACGGCATTTTCAGCCGCGATTGCCAGCATCATGTCATCAGATAACCAAGAATCAACCGGCACAACACAGGCTGGATTGCCTCCAAACAATTGAGTGGTGAAAGCGTCAATTTGAAAAAGAGCGAATTTCATGGGTGAAAATTACAGGTAAATTAGATGGTCCCTCCGCGTGGAGTGTGCTTTGTTAAGGTTGTTTGGAGTAGTTTCGCTGAAATTATTGATCATGAAATTTTATCATTTTATCCTTGCAGGGGCTTTTTTAGCGAGCTGCTCTTCTGGTGGGAATCATGCAGATTATGCCACCAACTTGGCGTGGGTGCAATCGGCTTTCGCTGCCCATGAAAACGAAGACATTGAGACTTGGGCTGCCCACTTTGCCGACAACTTGGAGCATGAATCACCTGTTTATGGTGGAGGAATCATTGACTTGACGGAACAAAAGGAGCAAATCAGGATATACCATGAGACATTTGATGACATCACATTCACCGAGGGCGTCTGGTTGCCCGGCGTAGATCCTGAAACAGGACTTCCCGACGGAAGTGTCCGTTGTTATGGAAAGTGGACATCAACATTTGTTCCCTCAGGAAAGACGGCTATCTTAAATGCTTACCACTACTTCAGCTTTACGGACGGGAAGATCAGCCAATCCGGCGATTTCTTTGATTTCGGGGGCCTCATGGATGCGGTCGCGCCGGATGTGACCACTTTCGTCGCAGCCCATGATGTCCAAGATGCGAGCGCATGGATGGCTTCATGGATGCCTGGCGCAGCGGATTATGAAACGTTTAAAGCAATGGGTGTCTCGGCACGCTTGTTTCAATCTGCAGACCCGTCGAATTCGAACGGTACGGCAGTGCTTTTCGATGTGACGGATGTAGCCGCTTTCGGAGCGTACACAAGCAGTCCTGAGGGAGCCGCTAGTGCCGAGAAAGCAGGTGTCAAGATGAATACATTGGAATTCTACAAAGAGCAAACTCCGTAAATCGGGGTGGAATTATTGCGTGAAAAGGGGCTGCAGCAATGCGGCCCTTTTTGTTGTCATCTCAACTTCCATTTTGAACATATGGAATGGAAATCAGAGCTTATTAGTTTGTAAACAAACCATTTAAGGTGTTGTGTTGGGTGGTTTTGAACCTTTTCTTTTTTGCTTGTTCAAAGCGAGTGTACTACCTACATTTGCAATCGACTCAAGTGCGAAGTGCATGGAGGTCGAGACCTTTGAGTAAATTTCACCAACCTGATTCACACATGAAGAAGTTGTTTGCCCTCCTCGCTATTGCAGGGCTGATTCTCGTAAATGTTCCCATGACTGCGTGGTCCCAAGAGGCCGCATCGGAACTTGCTGTAGATACATCCGCTACTGAAGCGAACATGGACTCCACCGCTGTCGGAGAGGCCATGATGGATTCCACCGCTGTTGGAGAAGTGCCAGAAACAGAGGCTGTCGCCGAAGTCATGGAAGAGACCCGAGAGGTGTTGAGCTTTCACCAAACGGTGAAGCGCTACTTCATCGAGGGTGGAGCGACTTTTATGGCCTTCGTATTGATTTGTTTGATTCTTGGTTTGGCTTTGAGCATCGAGCGGATCATTTACTTGAACATGGCCACGACCAATTCAGGAAAACTGGTTGAGCAAATTGAAGAAGCGCTGGGCAAAGGCGGTGTTGATGGAGCGAAAGAGGTGTGCCGCAATACGCGTGGACCTGTGGCGACCATCTTTTATCAAGGATTGGATCGATCTGCCGGTAGCTACGAGGAAGTGGCCAAAGCCATTGAAGACTATGGTAGCGTAGAAATGTCCAAGCTAGAGCGCGGTTTGAGCTGGATTAGCCTGTTCATTGCTTTGGCTCCGATGTTGGGCTTTATGGGAACAGTCATTGGGATGATTTCTGCCTTCGATAAGATTGCTGAGGCCAACACAATCAATGCGTCCATTGTTGCCGGCGGTATTAAAGTAGCCTTGATTACGACCGTATCCGGTCTGATTGTTGCCATCATTTTGCAGATCTTTTACAATTACATCTTGTCGAAGATTGATAGCATCGTTCTGGACATGGAGGAGTCCTCTATGGACTTAGTAGACTTGCTCTACAAGCGTAAACTTCAAGGCAAATAATCTGAGCAATCATGGGAGATAAAGGACTACGTTTAGGCTTGTCCGGCATCCGGATTGCTGTTATTGTAGCGGGCATTTTGCTGAGCTACATGATCACATCCCGAAGCGGATCGGACGAGACCTTCGTTGAAGGCCAAGAGCGCTATGGCGCCTTGTTGGATGGATTGTTCTACATCATCTACTTTGTTGGCATCGCCTGCGCTGCGGCGGCCATCATCTTTGGATTGATCTTTTTTGTAGCAAACATCAAAGCCAAACTGGGGACGTTGTTGGGCGTTGTGGGATTTTTGATTGTGGGATTGGTCAGCTTTTATGTGCTGGCAGATGACACGGTCATGAAGGCTTACGAGGCAAGTGGAATCAAGGTGACCGCTGGTGAAAGCATGTTTGCTGGAGGAGGGTTGTATTTCGTGTACCTCTTAGGAGGGCTTTCCATTCTGACCATCGTTGCTGCAGAAGTGCGCAGCGCGTTGAAATAACTGACAATGGCTCGTCGAGAATTAGCAGAAATAAACGCAGGCTCGATGGCGGACATCGCGTTCCTGCTTCTCATCTTTTGGTTGGTCACGACCACCATTGATTCGGATGAAGGGATCAAGCGACAGCTGCCGCCTCCGGTTCCGCCAGACATTGACGTGCCGCAAGCGAAGGAGCAGAACGTATTCAATGTCAAGGTCAATTTCTTGGATCTGTTGCTGGTGGAGGGCGAGCCTTTGGACATTGAAGATTTAAAGGAAAAGGCCAAAGACTTCTTAATCGCAACAGGCGATGGTGTCATGTCACATCCTTTGGGACGAGAAGTGATTGGTCGCAATCGTGAGGTGGTTCTGATAACAGGATCCAACGGCAAAACCAATGCTGCATTTCCTGAGCGTGTCTGGGTGCGAAGAGCAGATGTGCGTCAACGCATCGCGGAGTATGAGATGTTTGTCTCAACTGCAACGGATGAGAATCGTCGAAAGAACTACACCAAAGTGCTTGAGAATTGGCGTGAAAAACTGGCCACAATTGAACTGCTGGGAGGAGATTATAAGGAATTGCCGTCGTCTGCTCTGATTTCAATGCAAAACGATAACAACACCACTTACAATACATACTTGCAGGTTCAAAATGAACTTCAGTCTGCGGTGAATGAATTGCGCGATGAGTTAGCTGTTGCGAAGTTCGGTCGGACATACAGAGAACTTGAAGACTTGTATGACCGGAATGCAGATGACAAGGAATTGCTAAGTAAAATCGTGGCAGTGCGTTCGGTGTATCCTCAGAGGATTTCGGAGGCTGAACCGCGCGAAGGATCAACTTACTACTGATATGAGCAAGTTTCGGAAAGGATCGAAAAGGGGCATGGCCACCATCTCGACGGCGTCACTTCCTGACATCGTTTTCATGCTGTTGTTCTTTTTCATGGTCGCAACAGTCTTGAGGACCGAGGATGAGAAGGTTCGTTTGGTACGACCTGAGGCTTCTGAGCTTTATAAAATCGAGAAGAAGCACTTGATTCGGTATGTGAATATCGGAGTGCCCATGGATAAGCGATACGGTACAGAGCCGATCATGCAACTCAATGATGCTTTTTCATCGCCTGAGATGATCCAAGATTGGGTGTTAACGGAACGCTTGACCCTTGCCGAATCGGAGCAGAGTAAAATGTGGGTTTCTTTGAAGGTCGATCAAGACACGAAGATGGGCATTGTTACAGATGTGAAACAAGAATTGAGAAAGGCCTCGGCTTTGAAAGTATTGTATTCTGCATCAAGCCGTGACCGAACAGGCACAGAAAGCGAATAGGGTATTCCACACCCCGATAAAGAACCTCAACTGATTATTGGTTGAGGTTTTTTTATGCTCTGTTGGGTGAGAAAATTGGAATGCGTGGGATCGTGCGAATCAATCCTGAGATGCGGACGAAGCATGCCACGCCAAAATTTTATCCGCTAGGACTTCACTGAGTTTGAAATAACTCTCGACACTCCAACCAGCAACATGGGGACTGAGCACGACCTGTTGATGCGCGAGTAAACGATCCAACTTGGCAGACCGATTTGACAATCCTTCGAGGCTATTCCGCTCAAATTCGAGCACGTCCAATGCTGCTCCACGCACGTGTTTTGAATCCAAGGCATCCAACAACTCAGATGTATTGACAAGGCCTCCTCGAGCGGTGTTGATCAGTGTGATGGGGCGTTTGAAACGTTCAAGCCAAGTGCGCTGAACAAGTTGGTTGGTTTCTTCGGTAAAGGGAAGGTGAAGACTCACGACATCGGCTTGGTCCCACACCTGCTCCATCGTCCATTCAAGGACATTTTCATCGCCGCAGAAGCCGCGGACGTATTTATCATAAGCCACCACGTTGCAATTCAATCCGAGGAGCTTACGTGCAAAGCTTCGTCCCATGTGCCCAAAGCCAATGATGGCGACTGTCTTGCCGCTCACCTCCATACCGCGATGGGTTTCTCGCTCCCAATGGTGGTCCCGAACACTTTGGTCCGCTAGGCGCAACTTGTGAAATAACATGAGCAATTGGCCCAACGCGTGCTCTCCGACAGCGTCTGCGTTGCCCTCAGGTGAATTGAACACGCGAATCCCACGGTTTTTCGCGCCAATGAGATCGATGTTTTCGAGGCCAGCTCCACTGCGGGCAATAAATTTGAGTGCGGGCATGGAAACCATCAGGTCCTCGTCCAACTGGATCCGTGCTCGAACGACCACCCCAGAATACGAACTCAAAGCGCCTTCAAGGATTTTTTCTCTGGTGAGGTGTTCCCATTGGTCGCAGCGCCATTCGGCTTGTTCCAACCGTTCTTGAAGTACAGGGTGAACAGCATCCAAAAAGGCCACGCGTTCTTTCATGGTGCGATTAGATCATGCCAACAATGAACGTGCCAACGGCAAAATAAATCATCAGTCCGATGATGTCATTGACCGTCGTGATAAAGGGACCTGTGGCCAATGCCGGATCAATTTTGTAACGGTTGAGCATCAGCGGTACAAACGTTCCGAAAAGGGCGGCGAAAATGATGACGCAGATCAGAGAAATGCTCACCGTGAAGCTCAATGATGTTCCAAAACCCAACAGAAGACTCGCACCCAAAATCAAAAGTCCGCATATCAGACCGTTGATGATGCCTACGCCCAATTCTTTTGACAAGCGGGTAAACATGTTTTGTGTCCCCAGATTACTGGAAGCCAAACCTTGCACCACGATGGCGGCGGATTGCACGCCTACATTGCCTCCCATCGCAGCGATGAGCGGAATGAACAGGGCCATTTCTGCATTTTTCTGAATATCGAAAGCCCCAATCACATAAGCGCCACCGATCCCACCGACCAATCCAATGAGAAGCCATGGGAGACGGGCTCGAGTCAAGGTCCAAACACTATCGCGCGACTCAACGTCTTCCGAGATGCCACTGGCCAATTGATAATCCCTTTCGGCATCCTCAATCATGGCGTCGACGGCGTCATCAATGGTGATGCGACCGAGGAGCTCATGCTTCTGGTTGACAACGGGCAGTGCCACGAGATCGTAGCGTTCCATGAGTTTTGTCGCTTTATCCGAAGATTCATGCACTTGGATGGTGATGATGTCTTCAGTCTCTTGGATCTCCTGGATTTTGGTTCGCGTACTTTCTGCGCTCAGAAGGAGGTGTTTGAGGCTGAGGCGACCGGTCAACTTGCCTTCCGGATCAACGACATACACCGTGTAGACTTGTTCCAACTCTTCGGCTTGTCGGCGGATTTCTCGAATAGCGCGATTGACAGTCCATTCCGCTTGCACTTTGACCAACTCTTTGGCCATCATGGCACCCGCGGTCCCCTCTTCATAATTCAATAAATCTCGAATGTCTGAAGCCTGCTTGTTGTCCTCCAGCATTTGGATGACCTCTTCCGCCTTGGACTCAGGCAATTCAGACATCACATCGGCGGCGTCGTCCGAGTCGAGATTTTCCAGGACCTCTTCCGCAATTTCGGTGGCTGTCATCCCACTGAGGAGCTCAGCGCGCTGCTCTTCGTCCAAGGCAATCAGGACATCGGCTTTCAGTTCATTTTCCAGTAGCCGGTAGAGATAGTTGGCATCTTCTATCCGCAGATTCTCGAATATTTCAGCGATATCTGCCGCACGGAATCCCCCCAATTGTGCCAGCAAGTCACGGTCGAGTCCCGCTCCAATTTGCTCATGCAGTATTTGAAAAAAATGTTTATCCAGATGCGGCATGACCAGTGGGATTGCGCAGCAATGCTGCACAAAGGTACGGGTAAGATTCTGTCTGATTGGATGCCGTCACAAACGACCCAATTCAGTTTTTTCTTTTGGATGCGAAAAAGGACTGGATGAGGCGTCGGCATTCGTCTTGTAAAATTCCGCCGTCTACCGCGGTTTTGGGATGCACGAGGCGTTGTTCAGAATGAGCTTTCCAGCGGTTGAACCCCCTTTTTTCATCGGATGCTCCATAGACGATGCGCCCAACCCGCGTCCAAAAAGCGGCTCCAGCGCACATGGGGCAGGGCTCCAAAGTCACATAGAGCGTGCACTGGTCCAAGTGTTTTCCTCCTAAATACTCTGAGGCTGCCGTGAATGCCTGCATTTCGGCATGTGCCGTGAAATCATGCAGTCGTTCGCATAGATTGTGTCCACGAGCAATGACTTGATTGCGGGCAACAATGACAGCGCCAACGGGTACTTCATTCTCTTCAAAAGCCTGCTGCGCCTCGGCTAGCGCCAGACGCATGAAATGTTCGTCGTTCAAAGGTTGTTCCATGGTGAGGTCGTGGTCAGGGTGTGGTGAGCCTCACCCAATGATTCAAGGTTTCAATTGCACGTTGATTGGCCTGTGCTTGAGGGAGAGCTCCTTGTATTGGAGGAATCTTCCCCTGCTCCAATTCCAGTTGTGTGCAGGTGCTGAAGCCAAACGTTTCGCACCAATGTTGGGCGAGATACAACTGTTCAGATTGACCAGGCGTCGGGACCAGAATGGCTCGGATTCCCAGTGCGGCCAAATCCAAAAGTGAGGAATATCCAGAACGGCAAATGACAACATCAGCTCCTTGAAGGGCGCCCGCCAAATCCTGAGCAGTCGGGTTGGGCCAGGTGGTGACTCCGTTTTTTTTGTGCACGCTGCCAGCAGGATTGCCTGAAATGATGAGCCCGCCTTGGCCATCGAAGGTCATCCACTCCCTCAGGGCATTTTCCATCAGACTGCGATGTGGTTCAGGACCACTGACCATGCCAACACGTTTCCATGACCCGGCCGGGGCATTCGGAGACAATCGGCTCAATACACCAAACCGCTCCAATCGCTTTGGCATGCCGGATGGCGCACCCAGCTTTCCGCTTAACCCGGGCTCTTCATGAATGTCTGGCGTCCAAAGCGCATCAAAGTGGCTCGCTTGCTTCCGAACGAATGCGTCAACGGCCCATTGACCCACGGATCGAACAGGGAGGTGCCATTGATGCGAAATCAATGCACATGGCACGCGTGGCGTGTGCACACCGTAACAGTTGTCACTGACCACGTGGGTGATGTCATTCGCTGCAACGAATCGCTGTGTCCATTGCTTTTCAGCACGGATGTTGCGCAAAAAACCAGGCATTTGCCAGGCGATTTTGAACCGGTTGCCACGTTTAGCGTACAGAATTTCAGGGTTGGGTTTCTCGTGAAAGCACACCGAGGCTTGAGTGCATTGGCTGCGCAAAAACTCCAATGCAGTCCCATTGGATGCGACATGAACACCCCATCCATTTCGCCTTGCCTCCTCGATCAAAGGGAGGGAACGCGTCGCGTGCCCCATGCCCCAATTGAGGACCGTGAATAAAAGGCGTGGTGATGTGGAATCCATTTGGCTCATCGCCGTGTAAGTTCCGTAATTTTGGGCAATCTATGGGCAAAGGAAAATTGGTCAAATGGCAAGAGCTCGCATCCTTCGAAAGGGTCTTTGAGCCAACGTTGCAGGAAGCTGTCGACGGAACAGATTTTGAGTTGAAAGGCTCTTGGTCGGAAAAGGTTTTTGGGAATGACCACCCCATCGTCCTTGAATTGGGGTGCGGCAAAGGGGAGTACACCATCGCCCAGGCGCGTCGTGACCCCAGTCGCAACTACATTGGGGTCGACATCAAGGGACAGCGGGTTTGGAGAGGAGCGAAAACGGCGCATGAGGAGGATCTTTTGCATGTGGCTTTTTTGAGGACTCGAATTGAGTTTGTGGATCGTTATTTCGGAGCCAATGAGGTCAGTGAAATCTGGCTGACTTTCAGTGATCCTCAGCCGAAAGATGAAAAGGGAACCAAGCGCATTACCTCCTCTGTCTTCATTGAGCAGCGCTATCGGAAGTTTCTCAAGCCGGGCAGTTTGATTCACGTCAAGAGCGACAGTCCCTTGCTATACCAACTCACCAAAGAAGGGTATGAAGAGGCAGGCTATGAAATCCTCTATGCGAGTGAAGATGTCTATGGTGAATTGGTTCACCGCGTGCCCGATGATTTGCGAAGCTTGCTGGAAGTGAAGACGTTTTATGAGCAAATGTGGTTGGAAGAGGGACGGAAGATTCACTACCTCCAAATTCGCCTTTGAATGCCCGATCAGGACGTCAAGGTGGATGTGTTTCAACGGGATGTGTTTGAACTCACACGAGCCATTCCGAGTGGTCGGGTCACTTCATACGGCGCCATAGCCAAGAGCATTGGATCCGCAGGAGCCTCTCGTCGTGTCGGCTGGGTTCTCAACACCAGTTTTAGTGCAATTCCTCCGGTGCCTGCTCATCGTGTGGTCAACCGAAAAGGGATGCTCACAGGGCGCATGCATTTTCCGGAAGAACACGCCATGGAAACGCAGCTGAAGGCTGAGGGCATTGAAGTGAAAAATGACATGGTCGTGAATTTTGAAGCGGTTTTTTGGGATCCGCAAGTTGAATGGTTGGATTGAAAGAAAACGGATGAAGAGCATAACGAAAGAAGCGGTGTTGGAAGCCTTGCGGCTGGTTATTGACCCGGAATTGGGCAAGGATTTGGTGGCGTTGGATTTTGTCACTGCCATTGACTTGACAGACTCCGGTGTCGCGGTGGAGGTGAAATCCTCCAATCCAGCGATGCACGCGCGCACCCGGCTGCAAGAAGCCGTGGAGTTTGCCGTGGAACGTGCCGTGGGTGCTGAAGTGGAAGTGGAAGTGACCGTATCGACCTTAAAAAAGGACGAGCGTACCAACGAAACGCGCAAAGTCCTTCCGGGTGTTCAACAAATCATCGCCATTGCTTCTGGCAAAGGAGGTGTTGGGAAAAGCACGGTGGCTTCCAATTTGGCCGTGGGACTGGCTCAACTTGGATACAAGGTAGGATTGTGCGATGCGGACATCTATGGGCCGAGTGTGCCGACGATGTTTGACGTCACCAAAGAAAAACCGGTGCCAGTCGAAATGGGTGAGCGCACCCTGATCCAACCAATTGAACAATATGGAGTCAAGGTGCTCTCCATCGGCTTTTTTGCAGATCCAGACCAAGCCATTGTCTGGCGTGGCCCCATGGCAAGCCGCGCATTGTCACAACTCTTCACAGACACCCATTGGGGTGAATTGGATTTCATGCTCATTGATTTGCCTCCGGGCACCGGAGACATTCACTTGTCCTTGGTCCAAGAAGTGCCATTGACGGGTGCGGTCGTGGTGAGCACGCCGCAGGAAGTGGCGTTGGCCGATGCGCGCAAAGGAGTCGGGATGTTTCGATTGGAAAGCGTGCAAGTGCCTGTCTTGGGTATCATTGAGAACATGGCGTACTTCTCGCCACCTGATGCCCCAGAGAAACGGTATGATATCTTCGGGACCGATGGAGCCAAGCGGTTATCGGCCTCGTTGGATGTGCCCTTTTTAGGTGAGCTTCCATTGATGCAAACCATTCGAGAAGCAGGAGATGCCGGTCGACCGGCCATGCTGCAAGGAGATTCGCCGGCAGCTGCGGCATTCCGTCTCGTCTTGTCTAACTTGCTGAAGCAACTGGGAAAAAACATCGAATGAGCACAGACCGCACGACAATGGAAAATCTAGAAGGCCGCATTCAAAGCGCCCTGACGGGTTTACGGCCATACTTGGAGGCGGATGGAGGCGATATCCAGTTGGTGGAAATCACCAAGGATCTCTGCGTTAAGGTGGAGTTGCACGGAGCTTGCGCGGATTGCCAGATGATCCACATGACCATGAAAGGCGGTGTAGAGCAAGCGATTCGCCAAGCGGCGCCTGAAATACTGAAAGTAGAAGCCATCAATTGGCCTTCCACTTGACCCGAATTTCAAGAGAACATCCGGTGCATTCCGTCTGTTGCTTTATTACTTTCGCGCTGTCAAAATTCTCACGGAGGGCGTTTTGAGCGGGTATACACATCGTCATGATCCAAACGGACATTCTCATTATCGGAGCCGGACCTTGCGGCTTGTTCACTGTATTTGAAGCGGGTTTGCTCAAGCTGCACTGTCATCTCATTGATGCATTGCCGCAAGCAGGGGGACAGTGTTCGGAAATTTACCCGAAAAAACCCATCTACGACATCCCGGCCTATCCTTCGATTTTGGCCGGCGACCTGGTCGACAAGTTGATGGAGCAGGCGGCGCCCTTCCAACCGGGATTTACGTTGGGTGAGCGAGCGGAGAGCATTGAAAAAGACAGCGAAGATCAATTCATCCTAACGACCAATCGGGGCACGAAACACCGCGCCCCCATTATCGCCATCGCTGGCGGCTTGGGTTGCTTCGAGCCCCGGAAACCGCCGGTTCCTGGGCTGGCGGATTTGGAAGATCACGGTGTGGAATACATCATCAAGGATCCCGAATTCTATCGAGGGAAGCGCGTCGTCATTAGCGGAGGAGGAGACTCCGCCTTGGACTGGGCTATTTTCTTGGCAGATGGAGTGGCATCGGAAGTGACCTTGATCCACCGTCGGCAAGAATTTCGAGGCCACCTCGATAGCGTCCAAAAGGCAATGGACATGGCTGCGACAGGAAAGATTCAGTTGTTGACCGATTCTGAAGTCACAGCAGTGCACGGAGAAGGGGCGTTGAAGTCCTTGGTCGTCAAGCATAAAACCGAAGGCGAACGCACTTTGGAAACGGATCATTGGGTGCCGTTGTTCGGGCTGAGTCCGAAGTTGGGGCCGATTGCTGATTGGAACTTGAACATCAACAAGAATGCGGTGGAGGTCAACACCTTCGATTACAGCACCAACATCCCGGGCATTTATGCGATCGGTGACATCAACACCTATCCGGGCAAATTGAAGCTCATCTTGTGCGGTTTCCATGAGGCGACGCTGATGGTGCAAAGTGCCTTTAAACGCATTTATCCGGATAAGAACTTGGTCTTGAAATACACCACGGTCAACGGCGTCAACGGTTTTTAAGCGAACGGAATGGATCACATCATTGAAGTCAATGTCATCGATCGGGATGGCCAACTCCACAAGCTGGAGGCCCCCACGGACATGGGGATGAACATGATGGAGTTGTGCAAGAGCGCCGAACTTCCCGTAGAAGGAACATGCGGAGGCATGGCCATGTGTGCGAGTTGCCACATGTATGTGGAAAGCAACCACGAGGTTCCTGAGAAATCGGATGATGAAGAGGACATGCTCGACGAAGCGTTCTTTGTAGAAGACAACAGCCGGTTGGGTTGCCAAATCCATCTGGCAGACGCCTTAGACGGTCTGACGGTTCGCCTCGCTCCGGTAGGACAGTAAGTCCTTAGAAGTGGTTCGCTTCGAAGTTGACTTTAGGATTCATGGGCTCACCGCTTTGAAGCCATTGCTGGACCAATGCTGATTTACCGATCGCCTGCAAGCTGTCCATGTGACGTTCAGCATGCGCATCGGAGCAAATCATCTTGACCATCCCTTTTTCAATCA
>ERZ887942.940-NODE-940-length-21875-cov-19.102658_pt1 | contig 21875 bp, 15 predicted proteins | sample MGYA00521099_ERZ887942 | MGnify/ENA primary metagenome ERZ887942 (study PRJEB32303, sample SAMEA104408605) | aquatic metagenome | biome: Brackish water; feature: Pelagic; material: water | place: Baltic Sea | collected 2014-06-07T06:48:00 | depth 16,251 m ...
CTAGGTGAAATCTCCCGGGAAAATGAATCTGTAACCCGTCAGGTCGGCGCCATTCAGGATGAAACCAACCGCATGGAGCGCATCGTCCAGGACTTCCTGAGCTTCGCACGCCCCTCCGAGCCCAATCTGGAACGCATCAGCGTAACGGAATTCCTCGAAGAAATTCATGCCCTTGCCCTCCCTGAGATGAGCACCCGCGATATCTCTCTCGTCATCGGTCGCACTGTGGAGGCCCGACTCCGGCTCGATCAGGAACAGCTCAAACAAGTCTTCCTCAATCTCATTCGCAATGCCGCCGAAGCCTGCCCCGAAGGTGGTGAAATCATCCTCTCTTCCGAGCGAGCCGGTAAAAATGTGATCCTCACCGTTATCGACAACGGCTCCGGCATCCCCGGGGAATACCTCGACCGCATTTTCGATCCCTTTTTCAGCAAAAAGAAAGCAGGCACCGGCCTCGGTCTCGCCATCTGCCGGAATATCGTAGAAACCCACCACGGCCGGATCACCTGCGAAAGCACCGAAGGAAAAGGAACCACCTTTACCATCACTCTCGAAGCGATTTAAAAGATTCTTGGGACTCTCCTCTTCAGCACCATAGTCAACCAAGCATTCTCTCACAAAATGTCCGCCAACATCCTTCTCGTCGATGACGATGCCGCACTTGCCGACGCCGTCAAAGCGGTCCTCGAAAGCCGGGGCCACACCGTCACTCATTTCGATGATGGCGAAGCCGCACTTGCTGCTGCAGAAAAAGGCAACTTCCATCTCGTCCTCACCGACTACCGCATGCCGGGCATGGGCGGGATGCAGCTGTTGGAGAAACTTCATGAGAGTCACCCTCTCCTTCCCATCATCATGATGACCGCCTTCAGCACCACCGATCGGGCCATCGAGGCTACTAAAAAGGGGGCCTTTGATTACCTCATCAAGCCCTTTGAAATGCCTGACCTCCTGGATCTCGTCAAGCGTGCCGCAGACTCCAGCCAGATCACCGCCAAGCCGGTCACCGTCGGGCGTGAAGACCCGCAGAAGGACTCCATCGTCGGAACCTGCCGGGGCATGCAAAACGTCTTCAAGGAAATCGGCAAAATCGCCGACAAGCCCATCAGCGTCCTCATTAAGGGCGAAACCGGCTCAGGGAAGGAACTCATCGCCCGCGCCATCTACCAGCATAGCGAGCGTGCCAAGGGGGCTTTCGTCGCCGTCAATTGTGCCGCCATCCCTGACAACCTCATCGAAAGCGAACTCTTCGGCCACGAACGCGGAGCCTTCACCGGAGCAATCAGCAAACGTATCGGCCGTTTTGAGCAAGCCAATGGCGGAACCCTTTTCCTCGATGAAATCGGCGACCTCCCCTGGCAGACGCAGGTCAAACTCCTCCGCGTGCTGCAGGAAAAAACCATCAGCCGTGTCGGAGGAAAGGAAGAGATCCCCATCGACGTCCGCATCATCAGCGCCACCCACCGTGATCTTGAGCAAATGATCAAAGACGAATCCTTCCGCCAGGATCTCTTCTTCCGTCTGAATGCCTCCGTCATTGAGCTCCCCCCGCTCCGCGAGCGCCGCGAAGACATCCCTGCACTCGTCAACTACTTCCTCGCCAAATACGCTCTGGAGTTTCACACCCAGCCTCCTTCCGTTCACAAGGACGCCCTCACATACCTTACGGAACAAGCATGGCCCGGGAACGTCCGCCAGCTCGAGAATGTCGTTCGGCGCTCCCTCATCGACGCTCGTGGTTTCACCATCAACAAGAGCATGATCGAAGCAAGCCTCAAGGTCTCCCCCACCGCCCCCCCTCATACCCCGGAAGAAGGAGGCCTCGCCGCACACATCCAGCGTCGTCTCTTCGCCGCCAGCGAAGGCGAACTTGCCGACGGAGCCTTTGCCATCCTCAATGCCGACCTAGAAGAAGAGCTTTACCGTCAAGCCGTCGCTCTCTCCCATGGAAACCAATCCAATATCTCAAAGTGGCTCGGCGTCTCCCGCATGACCGTGCGGGACAAGCTCGATAAGTATGATCTCTTTCCGAAGAGAAAAGGCTAGACCTTCAACATCATCAACACCCGGGACACATCTAAGAAGACACTTCCGGATGCAGATCACTGCCAGCCAGCTTCGCTGAAATCAACTCCAGCAGATCTTCGGGCTGGAACGGCTTATAGATCACCTCGATTTGCTCAATCCGTCTCAACTCTGCCAGCTCGTCGTCCTTCCCGGTTAATACGATAAAGCTCACTTCTGGAGCCACCGCACACATCATTTGAATGGCCTGCCTGGGGTCCACCCATTGATTGTTGTCGTAATCGGTGATCACAAATTCAGCCTTGCCCTCGCCCAGCTTTTCCAGGGCACACACCGCATCGATCTCTTCGAGAATGGAATAGCCCTTGAGCTGGAGAACTTCTCGAATCGCCGAGCGAATGCTATCATCGTCCTCCATCAGCAGAATGATGGTCTGGGCGGTGGGTTGGAGTATTGGCGAAAGGCTCATGATCCAAGTAGGTTACCAACTCTTATGAGCTGGCAACGTGCCAAGAGCACGCTCCAACAGTCTTCATGATGCAGGACCCAGCTTCTATCTCTTGGATCTAAAACGAATTTCCGCCTAAATCCACCGGCAACTTTCCGGCACTGCCCGGAAACATCATCCAACTCGCGATCAGAAAAATGGCCACTCGTTGGACACTCTGTAAAGCGCGAGGCCACATTACCTCACGGGTGCCATCCCTCCATCTCCTTTAGGACAAGCCCTAATCGTTGATAGAACGGACTTAGCCCTGTTCCTGTCATCTTTGGCACAGTATGAGCCTTAGAGATTGGCATTCCATGACAGAGATTCCCAGAAACCAGAAACAAGCAGAGAAGGTCCCCGACTATTCTCAACACCTCACCGTTGGCTGGCGCGAGTGGGTCTCTCTGCCGGAACTTCATGTCCCGGCGATCAAAGCCAAAATCGACACCGGGGCTCGCACCTCTTGCCTGCATACCGCAAACTACGAGATCTTCCAAAAAGACAAACAGGATTGGGTCCGTTTCACCGTCCACCCGATTAAGGAACACGATGAAGTCGAAACCCACGCCGAAGCCCTGGTCACCGACTACCGCATCGTGCGTGATTCCGGTGGACATGAGGAACGTCGGCCCTTTATCAAATCCCCTCTTAAGATCGGCAACCAAACCTGGGAGATCGAAATCAGCCTCTCCAACCGGGAACAAATGAAATTCCGTATGCTCCTCGGACGCACCGGACTTCGCCAACGTGTTCTCGTTGACTGTGCCTCCTCATACCTTTCCGGAAAAAAATCTAAAATAACGACAAAATGAAAATCGCCATCCTCTCACGAAACAAAAATCTCTACTCAACCCGTCGTCTGGTGGAAGCAGGAGAAAAACAAGGCCATCAGGTCGACGTCATCGACTACGTCCGCTGCTACATGAACATCGCCACCAAGAAGCCCTCCATCTTCATTGGCGACCAGGAATTAAATGACTACGATGCCGTGGTTCCCCGCATCGGGGCCTCACAAACATTCTTTGGCACCGCCGTCGTCCGTCAGTTTGAAATGATGGGGACCTACTCCGTCAATGAATCCGTCGCAATCTCCCGCTCGCGAGACAAACTGCGCAGCATGCAACTTCTCTCCCGGCGCGGCGTCGGCCTCCCCGTCACCGCCTTCGCCCACGACACCAAAGCGACCGGGTCATTGATTAAACTGTGCGGTGGCGCCCCCGTCGTCATTAAGCTTCTGGAAGGAACCCAGGGCGTGGGCGTGGTTCTCGCCGAGACTCAAAAAGCCGCCGAGTCCGTCATCGAAGCCTTCCGTGGACTCAACGCCAACATTCTCGTCCAGCAGTTTGTCAAAGAAGCGGGAGGGGCCGACATCCGCTGCTTCGTCGTCGGTGGCAAAGTCGTCGCCGCTATGAAACGTCAGGGCGCCGAAGGAGAATTTCGTTCCAATTTACACCGGGGCGGAAATGCCGCTCTCTGTAAAATCACCCCTACCGAACGGGCCACCGCCGTCCAGGCCGCCAAAGTCATGGGCCTCAATGTCGCTGGGGTCGATCTCCTCCGCGCCAATAGCGGCCCCGTTGTGATGGAGGTGAACTCTTCTCCTGGTCTCGAAGGCATCGAAGCAGCCACCAAAAAAGATGTCGCTGGCACCATCATCCAGTTCATCGCCAAAAACGCCGCCCTCAGCAGTACCAAGACCAAAGGCAAAGGATAGATGGCTACGAGCAAACCAAAACGTGCACCATTTAAAATCCAGGGACATTCCGTCGCGGCTGGAACCCGTGCGCTCATCAACCTCCCGGTCGGAGTTTTTATTAATCACGCGCAGGTCGACCTCACTCTCACCGTCATTCACGGACGACTGCCGGGTCCCACCATGCTCGTGACCGGATGCATCCATGGCGACGAAATCAATGGCACCGAAATCATCCGTCGTCTCCTGAAAACGAGCTCAGTGAAACGTCTGCGGGGAACCCTGTTGGCCGTCTCCATTGTCAACGTTCCCGCTTTCCTGAACCGCTCACGTTATCTCCCGGATCGGCGCGATCTCAACCGACTCTTCCCGGGCTCCGCCACCGGTTCCCTCGGCTCCCGGCTTGCCCGGGTCGTGAGTACCGAACTTGTGCCCAGGTGTGATCTTGTCATTGATCTCCACACCGGTGCCATCAACAGGCCCAATCTCCCCCAAATCCGGGTCACGACCGAAGATTTAGGCGCACTGGAACTGGCCAGGATCTTTAATGCCCCGGTCATCGTTCTTGCTCCCCAACGCCCGAACACATTCCGCTCCATTTGCTTCGCCGAAAAAAAATCGATCATCCTTTACGAAGCGGGCGAGGCTCTGCGCCTCGACGCAACCTCCATCCGCCATGGCGTCGAGGGCATCCTCTCGGTCATGCGTCACATCGAGATGCTCCCGCAACGTAAAGCTCCCGTCCGGAAGAAAAAAATCGACCCCATCGTATGTGAAAAAAGCTACTGGGAACGCGCGCCCATCGGAGGCATCTTTACACCTCTCCTTGCTCTGGGGAAATCCGTGGCCAAGGATGAAGTGATCGGATTTGTGGCAGACCCCTTTGGAGGAAACGAAACCCCCGTCACAGCCTCCCGCGAAGGTGTCCTCATCGGACGCACCAACGAGGGCCTGGCTGACGAAGGGGACGGCCTCTTCCATATTGCTGTCTTCAGTGATATCGATCAAGCCCGTGACCAAATCGCAGCCTCAAACCAGGCTCTGCCGGATACCGACGATGAACTCGACGATCACCCCGTCCCCTACGATCCCTTCATGGAGGAAGTAGAGCCCATTACTAATCCGGAGACTTAGTCATCTCCCTTGAAAACCCTGAGCACTCATTAATTTCCAATTGGGCCCACTTAACACGTGAGCTGCCAAGCTCAAAACCATGCCTGAAGAACTCCTCATCGACCCCAAAGAAGACACCACGCCACGCTACAAGCTCATAGCGGAAGCGGTGGACAATGGTGACCAGCAGATCGCTCATGACATTATCTCGGAGGCATCTCCGGATGATCAGCGCCGCATCATTGCCCAGTTGGATCGACAGACCCGGGAACAGCTTTGCGAGCTTCTCCCTGCTGAAGATACCGCTGATCTTTTTGAAAACCTTGCCGAAGCGCAGGCCGTCGAACTGCTGGAAGAACTCCCCGCTGGAATTGCAGCCGATGTCGTGGAGGAGATGGATGCCGACGTCAGCGGCGACCTTCTTCGCGAGCTGGATCAAGTGGATAGTGAGGCCATCCTCGCCGAGATCGATGATCAGCAGGAATCGGACGAACTCCGCGATCGCGTCAGCTACGAGTGGGACAGTGCCGGAGGCATGATGTCCGATCAGGTCGTTCGCTTTCCCGCCACGGCCACGGTCTCCGATGTCCTTGCTGATCTCGATAACAAGGCAGAGGAATACTCCGATGCCGACGTGCAATACTTCTACGTCATCGATGATGCCAAACGCCTCATCGGTGTCCTCACCTTGAGAAGCCTCGTCCTCGGCCGACGCTCCACTCTGATCCAGAACCTCATGCTGCCGGAACCAATTTCGGTATCAGTCCATACCAAACTGGAAGAACTGGAAGATATCTTCGATGAAAAAGCCTATCTCGGCCTTCCCGTGATCGATGAAGAAGGCTGCCTTCGCGGAGTCGTTTCGCGCCAAGCCATTGAGGAAGCCCTCTCCGAAAATCGCACCGAGGATTTCCTCAAGTCTGCTGGTATTGTCGGAGGTGAAGAACTCCGCTCCATGCCCCTCAGGCATCGCTGCACCCGCCGCCTCGCCTGGTTGGGACCAAATATCCTCCTCAACCTTCTCGCTGCCAGCGTCATCGCGAGCTACGAGGACACCTTGCAAGCAGTCATTGCCCTCGCCATCTTCCTGCCCATGGTCTCTGACATGAGTGGCTGCTCGGGAAACCAAGCCGTGGCCGTGAGCATCCGGGAACTCACCCTCGGCATTATCCAACCCCGCGACTACCTCCGGGTTTTAATCAAAGAGGGTCTCCTGGGAATTACGAATGGGGTCGTCCTTGGAATCGTGCTCGGAACCATCGCGGCCATCTGGAAAGGCAGTCTTTTCCTCGGTCTTGTCATCGGTTCGGCCCTCACCCTGAATACCATTCTCTCGGTTGTCCTGGGCGGACTCATCCCCCTCGTCTTGAAACGCTTCAAAGCCGACCCGGCTCTTGCCTCAGGCCCCATCCTGACGACATGCACCGACATGTGCGGCTTCTTCCTGGTGCTCAACCTGGCCAGTATGGCGATCACCAAACTTTGACTTCATGGATCTCCACGTCTGGCTGGGCATCCTCATCTGCATCCTCCACTCCGCGATGTTTTCGGGGGCAAACCTCGCCTTCTTCTCGCTCGGTCGCAGGCGTCTGGAAGCTGAGAGTGAGAAAGAGAGCAAGTCTGCCGCTCAAATCCTCAAACTCCGCGAGGACTCAAACCTCCTCCTCTGCAACATCCTCCGGGGAAACACATCCATGAAGCCTATTCCGAAATCAGCGCCAGGCGCGTGACATCCAAGAGTTGACCAATCCCAACGACAGCCCCGACGCTGTTCTTCGTCTCCAGGCTGCCAAACGTAATTGCACCTCCCTCAATTCAGATCAACCAACTGATCTGCCATTGGACAACTCTGTCCAGCCCGTTGGCAATCAGGGCTATATTCAGGATCAACCCACCGGGCACCACACCCACAAAACCTATTGTACCATAGCACCTTAGAGATCCCGACACCATCTTGGCACGCTTCCAGCAACTAAGATCGGCATGAGTTCGCCCCGTAAATCGGGGCAACCAATCGAACCGGGATTCCCCCGAATCAAAAACAATACAATGAACAACAACCCGATCAAAAAGATCACCCTCGCTGGCTCCGTTTTCTCACTCGTATCTGTCGCCTACGCGGGTGACATCATGGTCCCGGGAGACAGCTCTCTGGCCATCAGAAGTGGTGAAGATAGTGTCGGTAAGAAGCTCCTCATGACTCCTGGTCGGGTACTCAATGTCGGAGACGATCTCCCCCCCATGCTCGCAGAGGGCACCCAGGAATTCGGTATTTCAGGCCATGTCAACTTTGCCGGTGACACTGCGTATAACCTGAACCTTAGCTACGGCTGGTTCATCAAAGACGGATGGGAATTTGGCTTCAATGCGGGAATTCAAGGCGTCGACAGCGATGTCAACTTCAACCTTGGCCTCTTCACCGAATACAACCGGGCTATCCGTGACTCCAAATGGGTTCCCTTCGTAGGCTTCTCCACCAACTGGGCCAAACTTGACTCGGATGCATTCGACGCGGACTCCATTGCCCTCGGTCTCGACATCGGCGTGAAATATTTTATCCGGGAGAACATTGCCATCAGCTTCTCCATCGGAGCAGACTACGCCTTTGATGATGTCTTCCCCGGTGGAGATGATTTCCAGGAGCAGATCAACATCGGAACACGCTTCTATTTTTAAGGAAGCCTAGCAAAAGAAGAGAATCTTCTTTTTCATTGCCAGCTGGCCCCATTCAAAAGGAAGAGGCCAGCCCATTCCATTTAGCTCTCCGATCTCCAACTGCGGCGGCATGTCCGAAACAGAACCACAAAACCAACCCGTCAAATTCGGAACCTTCGGGGGCGTCTTTGTCCCCAATGTCCTCACGATCCTTGGGGTCATCATGTTCATGCGAACGGGCTGGGTCGTGGGCCAGGTCGGCCTCTTTTCAGGACTTATTATCCTCTGTATTGCGAATACCATCACGCTGTTGACTTCGCTTTCGCTGTCAGCCGTCGCAACCAATACCCGCGTCGGGCGGGGCGGGGCCTACTTTATGGTCTCCCGCAGTCTTGGCCTCGAAATCGGCGGCAGCATCGGAGTTCCTCTCTTTCTGGCACAGGCCGTTTCTGTCGCCTTCTACGTCATCGGTTTCACCGAGTCGCTCATCCCGTTTTTTCCGGAGTTGAATACTCAACTCTGGGCCGTTCTTGTCATCAGCGCCATCTTCGGTATCACCCTCATTGGCTCCGAAATCGCAATCAAGGCCCAGTATTTCATCTTTGCCATCCTTGTCCTGTCCCTTGTCTCATTCTTCTCCGGAGGATCCGACCTCGTTCATCTTGAAGCCAATCTTGGTTCCAACCGCGCTCCCGATGCGGTCCCCTTCTGGGCCGTTTTCGCGATCTTCTTCCCGGCGGTCACCGGTGTGATGTCCGGGGCAAGTATGTCAGGCGATCTAAAGAATCCCGCCAAAAGCATCCCGGCAGGAACTCTCGGCGCCGTCATCGTAACTTTCGCTGTCTACGCAGTCCAAATGTGGTGGCTTGCGCGCAACGCCGACCGCCCGGCACTCCTCGGCGACCCTGTGATCATGAACGAAATCGCCCGCGTCCCTGCGTTAATCTACGCCGGACTCTGGGCCGCAACCCTTTCCTCGGCCCTCGCCAGCCTTCTCGCCGCGCCCCGGACTCTCCAGGCACTCGCGGGTGATGGCGTCCTCCCCCGTTTTCTAGCCCGCACCAGCGGCAAAAAACAGGAACCCCGGGTTGCTCTTGTGGTCAGTTTCACCATTGCCATCCTCTGTGTCTTTATTGGCGACCTGAATGCCATTGCCCCCATCATCTCGATGTTCTTCCTCGCCACTTACGGCATGCTGAACTTCATTTCCTTCCTGGAAAAAGTCGTCGGCAATCCATCTCACCGACCCACTTTTCGCGTCCACTGGGCTCTCTCTCTTCTCGGAGCCCTCGGCTGTGCATGGGTGATGTTCCTCCTCAACCCCCTCGCCACTGTCGCCGCCATTCTCGCCATGGCAGGCCTCTATTTCTATCTCCGACAAAAGAGATACCAAGCGGCTTGGGGTGACATCCGCAGTGGCCTTTGGTTCTCCCTCACTCGCTTCGGCCTCCTCCGCTTCCAAACCTCCACTCAACATTCACGCAACTGGCGCCCCGTAATTCTCGTCCTCGCGGGCAACCCGGCCGCCCGTCCACGCCTCGTCAAGTTTGCCAACTGGATGGAATCAAAATGTGGTTTCCTGTTCCTCTGCCAAATCCTCATCGGACCTTGGGAAAAAGTCGTCCCCCGTCTCGCTGGAGCCAAGCAAGCGATCGACACCTTTATCAAGGAAAACAACTACTCTGCCGCTGCCCAGGTCATCACCGCTGACAGTCTGGATGCCGGAGTGACCAACCTTATCGAAGCCACCGGCGTCGGGCCCATCACGCCCAACACCGTCCTCATGGGTTGGAGCGAGGATGATCACAAACATGACATCTACCAGCACACCGTCCGCCGGATCCTTCTCTCAAAAAAGAATCTCATCTTCTACATCGGAGCGGACAAGGATTTCACCGATCGCCTCGATTCTCACATCGATATCTGGTGGAGATCCAAGCGTAACGGAATCCTCATGGCAACCCTCGCCCACCTGATCTCGACCAATACCACCTGGCGAAAGCACAAGGTCCGCATTTTCATGGTCATTGAGAATGAAGAAGGGCTCGAGGACGCCCAAACCAACATGCAAACCCAACTCAAGGAATACCGGATCGATGCCGAAACCATTGTCATGACCTCGGACAAACCTATCCGCGAAACCATTGTCGAAACCTCCAAATTTTCCGAAATCGTATTCCTCGGCATCAATCTTGAAGCTGGCGACAACGACGAACGAATCTACGAGGAAATGGAAAAAACCAATGACGACCTCTATGGCCACATCTTTGTGACTCGTAGCTGGGAAGACTTCTCGGCATAATGCAATCAACCTATCTACCTATGAAATTTCTCTTACTTTTCCTATTCTTCTGCGCCTCGCTCTGCGCCCAGGAAGCAGCCAAACCGTCCGGGGAACCACTGCAACCCGTCGACCGTCAGGCCGTAGCCCTTCAATCGCTGGCAGCTCTGATCGATCAGCTTGATACGGAAATCGTCGAGTTGAACAAGAAACGCCGTATTGAAACCGATAGCGCGGAGCGGACCCGAATCGCAACAGAACTCGACACCAAACTCAAGGAACTCAATCTGCTTAGGATCGAATTTGTTTCCGTTGCCGCAAACATCAACCCCGGAGACATCGCCGGAGAAGACGATGAAGAGATTAGCCTCAAAGGAGAACTCGACGCCCTCCTGCAGCCCGTCGTGCGGGAACTGAAAGAGATCACTTCCGCCCCGCGCGAAGTGGAACAGCTCCGCACCAAAATCAACTCGCTCACCGAAAAAAAAATCAACGGTGAGAAGATCGTCGATTCACTCGCAGCGCGACGCGAAACAACCACCAACAAGATTCTTCGGGCACAACTCCAGGCCAGCCTCACTAACTGGCAGGAGAAAACCCTGGGCTTCTCCCGCCGTCTCGAAGTCCTTGAACATCGCCTCACCGAACTCGATAGCCGGGAAATTTCTGTCGTCGACTCACTCTCCCGAATCTTCCAGAAATTTTTCCGCAGCCGGGGTCTTCACCTCATCATCGCTCTCACCGCATTCGTCCTCATTTTTTACCTCACCCGCAAGGGCTACGCCATCTTCCGCCGAGTCAGCCCCCTCCATCGTAAAAAAGCCCGCTCTTTCTCAGTCCGTCTTCTGGATCTGACCTTCTACAGCCTTTCGTTTATTCTCGGGTTGATCGCAGCGATCCTCGTCCTCTACCTTGCGAACGACTGGCTACTTCTCACTCTTGTCATTCTCTTCATCATTGGCTCTCTCTGGGTTAGCAAGCAAGCTCTCCCCAATGTCTTCGAACAAGCCAAGCTCATGCTCAATCTCGGATGTGTCCGCGAGGGAGAACGAGTCATTTACCAGGGCCTCCCCTGGCTGATTGAAAAGATCCACCTCTACACTGAACTCAAAAACCCCGCTCTCGAAGGTGGAGTTTGCAGGCTCCCGATCAAAGATCTTCTCGGTCTTCGCTCCCGGGAATACCAACATGAACCATGGTTCCCGTCCTCAAAAGGCGACTGGGTTCTACTCTCGGGTGAGATCTATGGGAAAGTCATCCAGCAAACTCCCGAACACATCGAATTAGTGAAACTCGGAGGCTCCCGCAAATTCATCCCAACCGCCGACTTCCTCGGTCTCAACCCCGAGAATCTCTCCAAGAACTTCCGGGTCCGCTCAACCTTCGGCATCGATTATCAGCACCAACCTGCCTCTACCACCGAGGTGCCCGGAATCCTGGAGACAAAACTTAAGGAAGGCCTCAGCAAGATCATCGGAACCGAGAACATCAAAAACATCTCCGTCCAATTTAGTGCTGCTGGAGCTTCCTCCCTCGACTACGATGTCCTCGCAGATTTCTCAGGCGAAGCCGCCTCCAAATACAACATGATTCGCCGCACCATTCAGCGAATCAGTGTCGAGGTCTGCAACGAACAAGGCTGGATCATCCCCTTCACCCAAATCACCGTCCATCAGGCGGACCCTCCAAAATAAGTCACATCGTCCACCAAGCCACTTGTCTTCCCTCCACCATAAAGACTTCCACTTGGTTTTCCTGATAATTATTAAGTGGAGGCCAAAATCTGCTTAATCACCTTTCCATGCACGTCGGTGAGGCGACGCTCGATGCCGTTGTGATAAAAACTCAACCGCTCATGATCGAGACCTAGAATGTGCAGAATGGTGGCATAAAAATCATAGACCGTTGTCACCCCCTCCACCGCCTTGTAGCTGAATTCATCCGTGGCACCGTAGCTGAACGGAGCCTTCACCCCGGCCCCCGCCAGCCAGGTCGTGAAGCCGCTGGGGTTGTGATCACGACCGCTCGCGCCCTTTTGAAAGGTCGGCATCCGGCCAAACTCGGAACAGAAAACCACCAAGGTGTCTTCCAATAAACCCCGGGCCTTGAGATCCTTCAAGAGGGCTGCGGTCGGCTGGTCAAGGACCGGCCCGTGAATGTCATACTGCTCCTTGATCTTCTTGTGACCATCCCAGTTGCTCACGCCCTCCCCGCCGGTCTGGTAGGCGCCATTGAACAGCTGCACGAAACGCACGCCTCGCTCGATGAGACGCCGGGCCAATATGCAGTTTCTTCCATACGCGGCCCGAAGATCTAAAATCTTGTTTCCAGAATCGCCCGCTCCGTAATCCCGCATGACATAATCGGGCTCCTTGGACAGATCGGTAACTTCGGGAATACTCATCTGCATCCGGGCCGCCAACTCGTAGCTCGCAATCCGGGCCGCCAGTTGGGAATCACCGGGATGGTTCTGGAGGTGGCGATGATTTTGCCGTTGCAGAAAGGCCCGGGTCGCCGCATCGGTTGATCCGGTGATCCCATTTGGAATCGCGAGATTCCGAACCGGCTTGGCGGCATTGAAACTGGTCCCCTGAAAGGCCGCAGGCAGGAAACCCGGCCCCCAGCAATTCACGCTCGATTGGGGAGTCCCACGCACATCCGGAATCGCGACGTAGGCCGGCAGATCCTCGGCCTCACTACCCAGCGCATAGGTCGTCCACGCACCGGCACTCGGAAAGCCATCCAGCGTGAATCCAGTGCACATAAAATTCTCGCCCGGACCATGTGTATTGGTCTTCCCGGTCATGCCATGGAGAAAGCACATGTCGTCCGCCAGGTCACCCAAACGGGGCAAGAGGTCTGATACCATCTTACCACTCTGCCCGCGCGGCCGATACTCCCAAGGGCTCTTCATGAGGTTTCCCTGTCCTCCCTGAAAAGTGATCACCTTGTCGCCGCCCGGCATCGGTTGACCGTGTCGCTTGATCAACTCCGGTTTGTAGTCCCAGGTGTCAACCTGGCTGATCGCTCCCGAGCAAAAGATCATCAAGACCTGCTTCGCTCCTGGCTCGGCGTGAGGAAGGCGTGGAGCATGGGGATTCGCAGCGTCGACCATCGGCCTGAGAGGCGTCTTTCCCGGCGCGCTCTCGCGGAGCCGTTCGGCTCCAAGAAGCCCTTCACGACTTAGAAGGGACGTGAGAGCCACCCCTCCCAAGCCATTCACAGAGTGCGAGAGGAAATTTCGGCGGTCAAAGAGATGGCGGGTATCGATCATTTAAAAGATGAATAAAAATTCATTGGTGTTGAGCATTGCGCGGCAAAAAGAGACGAAACCATGCTCCTCGATAAAACTCCCCGCGTCCGCAAGATCTTCGGCAGTGGCCGGTCGACCATAGAGTAATTCGTAGGCACGTGGCACCCGGTCTTCGGCATCACCGAGACGTTCCGCCAGCTTCCAGGCTTGCTGCATCGTGAAGCGGCTGTTGAAAAGATTGAGAGCCTGTAGAGGCGTCGTCGAACGATTGCGGCTCGGGATGACCTGATTGCCATCCGGGCAGTCGAAGGCCCCGAAGACCGCATCCTGCTCCTGCCGGATCTTGAAGAGATACACCATGCGCCGCCACTCCGCCGGACCGGTCTCCTCTTTGGCGTGGTAATGGACCACATTTTCCCGATCGACATCGAAGAGATAAAAGCCCGGCCCGCCCATCTTCAGGTCAAGCGTTCCGGCCACCGAAAGCATCCCGTCGCGAATCACTTCAGCTTCAAGACGACGCGGAGGAAATCTCCACAGATATCGACTATCGGAATCAATGCGGGCCGCCACTGAATTCGGTTGGCTCGAACGTTGAAAGGCCTCCGAGTTCAAAAGAAGCCGAAGGGTATGCTTCATCGACCAGCCGTGCTCCACGAAATCGGCGGCCAGCCAATCCAAGAGTTCCGGATGAGTCGGCGGAGTTCCGTTCGTGCCGAGATCACTGGGCGTATCCACGATTCCAATCCCAAACACGAATTGCCAAAGCCGGTTCACCGCCACCCGGGCGGTCAGCGGATTGTCCGCACTCGCGATCCACTCCGCGAGCGCCAGGCGGCGCTCGCCTTCGGGCGCGTCCATCGCCAAACCCAGCGAACCAATCACCTCGAGAGCATCGGGCGGGACCACTTCGCGTTTCGCCATCGGCTCCCCACGATAGAGACGATGGGTCGCACCAGGCTTGGAGAAATTCGCCACCCACGCCTTGCCCCCGGTCTCCAGCTCCACCATGCGCGACCGTGTCGAGTCACTCTGCGCAATCAAGTCACGGGCCCGGCTTAACTCGGGGTCGGAGAGCTTCGCTAGAAAGGAATTTGGATCGCTCTTCCTGCCAAAATCTTCGCGATCAGCGGAACTCGCTGCGACGGCCCAGGATTTCCCATCGTCGGAAAGCTCGATCACGTAATCGACCGCGAGCCGGTCCGTGAAGCGACCATCGCGATCCCGCGACCATTCAATGCGCTCCACCGGTGAGGCCTTCGCAAATTCAAGCTGCACCCAGCCTTTCCCGCTTTGATTCGAAATCCAACTCCACATGTTCCCCGGCTTTCCGTCATTGATATGAGCCAACTGGTGGATGGGATACCCCTGGAGGTTTCCCGAAGAAGTCGCCACCGCGCCCGTGCTCGCAAGGGCGACATTCTCTCCCTTGGATGAAAAGACCGATAGCTCATCCAAACAGGGTTCGGAGCTGTTGGTGCGCTTGCTCGTGAAACGAACAAATTTCGCGGACCTTGCGCTGAAGGTTTCGGTGTTCAAGCGGGCATTCACCGCCGGTCGCCGCACAGAAGGACCTCCACTATTCTTGGCAGCGAGGGCGCGCAATTTCTCAAGTTCACGCTCTGCAGTGGCCAAAGAATCACGCAAGCCAGCCAACTCCTTTTTGCTGTCTTCATTAACCTCCTTCTTTACCGCCCGCTCTCCAAACTTTACTCCCGCAAAGACCGCCTGCATTGAATAGTAATCCCGTTGCGTGATCGGATCGAACTTGTGATTGTGGCATCGCGCGCAACCGATCGTCATCCCCAGGAAAGCGGTGCCTGTCGTATTGATCATATCGGCCAGCTCATCCTGCCTCTGCATCAAGGTGAGATTGGGGTCCGGACTTTTTACGATGTCGTAGGGCCCGGCCACCAAAAATCCGGTCCCAAGATCGGCCCCCAAGGCATCCCCAGCCAGATGTTCTTTCACGAACTGATCGTAGGGCTTGTCGGCATTAAAAGATTCGATCACGTAATCACGAAAACGCCACGCGCTCGGACGTTCCCGGTTGGTTTCAAAACCGTTGCTCTCGGCAAAGCGGGTGATGTCGAGCCAGTGTCGTGCCATTCGCTCGCCGTAATGTTGACTGGCCAGAACGCGGTCCACCAGGTTTCCCCACGCCTGGGGCGACTCGTCGTTCACGAAGCGAGCCACTTCCTCGGGCGATGGCGGCAATCCCAGCATCACGAGATAGAGCCGACGAATGAGAGTGCGACGATCGGCACGCATCGAAGGGATTAGATCTTTGTCCGCCAGAGCTTCATCGAGAAATTGATCCACGTCGGAGTGGCGGTGCTTCTTCGCCACCGGCTGGAACGACCAATGATCCGTGGTCAACGTCACCACCTCCCCATCGCCCGGCATTTTCGACCCCTGCTCGATCCACCGGCCGATGCGCTCAATCTCCTCCTTCGAAAGCGCATCCTTCTCCTTCGGCGGCATCGCTTCATCAGGATCGTGACGACTCACCAGCTTGTAAAGATGACTCTCGTCGCGCTTCCCGGCTACAAAAAGCGGCTCCCCCGAGTCCCCGCCTTTCCGAATCGCGGCAGGTGAATCGAGGCGAAGTTCGCCTTTCTGTTTCTCTTTACCGTGACACTTCGTGCAGTGCGCTTCGAGGATGGGCCGAATTCCTGTGTCGAACTCTTCTTCCACGCCAAGAGCCACCCCACCAAAATAGAGCGATGTCGCCAGAAGCAAGTAAGGTCGTTGTTTCATTTGAGGATAAGGATTCCCACGCATGGATTACGAAGCATATACAAAACAAACGCAACAATGGACCTAAATTCTTCCAAATCGATCCCTGGCCAGTGAAAGGCCATCATCATGGGCTTCCCTGATAAGCCGGGATCTGCTTCCCTGTATTAGCTCCATGCGATCTTTCCTCTCCGCACTCGTTTTTACGGCCACGCTCCCGGCGTCCTTATTGGCCTTCGAGAAAGAGGTCCGCCCCATCCTGGAACATTCCTGCCTAAAGTGCCACGGCGGTGAGAAAGTGAAGGGAAAAGTCGATTTCTCAAAGATCCTCACCGAGCAGGACGCCGACGCGCAATTCGAATTATGGGAAACCGTCGTCGAGGTCCTTGAGGCCAACGAGATGCCCCCCGAGGATGAACCGCATCTAAACGCTGCTGACAGGAAGACCATCATCGACTGGTATCAGCGACGCTCGCAAGCCAGCATCGAGGCAAAACCAACCGTCTTCAAACCCCGCCGCCTCTCCGGCCCGGAGTATCGCAACACCCTCCGCTCGCTCTTCGGTTTCGATCTCGAAATCGCGGTTGCCGAGGCTGAACAAACGGTCATCACAGACCAGTCTCTGGTGCTGAAACTCCTCCCCACCGACCCGCCCGGAAACAGCGGCTTCATCAACGACACCCATCGGGCGCGACTCTCTTCTTCGATCTGGGAGCAATATCTCCATTTGAGCAACGCAGCGTTGGAAAAACTCTTCTCGAAAAACGGCCGGACCCAACTCGGCGAGTTCATCGGCAAAACACTTCCCAGTAATTGGCAGCCGACTGCTCTTTCCCAGGACCAAGCGGAGAGACTGATCCGGGCCTTTGCTCCGCGTGCCCTGCGGCGACCCGTTCCCGAGAAAGAGCTCTCAAAAGCCCTATCAACCGTTTCAGGAAAGCAAGGTGCCGCGCTTTTGGCTGCCACCAAATTGGAACTCAAGGCCATCCTCATGTCGCCTTCATTTTTCTATCGAGGCCTCCTCATGGAAGGCGAGCCGGGCAAGCAGCAAGCAGTCGATCAGTTCGAACTCGCCGAACGCTTATCGTATTTCTTATGGGAAGATCGACCCGATGAAGAACTGACCCGCCTGACGACCGACGGTGCCCTCAGCAACGAAAAGACAATGAACGCGCAGGTGGCGCGGATGCTGTCTTCCCCAAAAGCACGTAGCCTTGCCGAAAGCTTCGGAGCCCAGTGGCTCGAAATCAACAGCCTCGACGGCCTACTTGGCAAAGACCCGATCCGCCACCACGCCCTCAAGACCCAGACCATCGATTTCCTCAACTACCTCTTCACCGAAAACCGACCGGTCATGGAGTTGATCGATTCGAAAATCACCTTTGTCAACCAGGGCACCTCCGGGTTCTACGGAAAGGATCGCCAGAGAATGAAACGTTACACCAAGGCGAAAGGCATCGAGCGACAACGGACGCCAAACCAAAAACTCGAACTGGTGCATGCCGAAGGTCGGGGCGGCCTCCTCACCATGCCCGGCATCCTCACCATGAACCAAGGGCCGATCCAGCGTGGCACCTGGATCTTGCGCCGCATTTTAGGCGAGCAGATCGGAGAACCACCCGCCGACACCCCGCCAATCAAGGGCAGTCCGCGCGGCCAGAACCTCAGCTTTCGGGAACGGTTTGAACTCCACCGCAGCGACGTCACCTGCGCCCGCTGCCATGAAAAAATCGACCCGCTGGGTTTCGCTCTGGAAGCTTACGATCAGAATGGCCAATTTTTGCGCGCCACTGATCGGCCCAAGAAAAAGTCGAACAAACCAGCCCCACCCGTCGACACCTCCGGAAAACTGCCGAGCGGCGAAACCTTCGAAACTTTCGGCGAACTCAAGGCCATCCTCCTCACCAAAAAACGCGAACCAATTGTGCGCAACATCGTCGAGCACACTCTTTCCTACGCGCTTTGCCGAAAACTGGTGCGCAACGACCAACCGATCGTAGACGCCATCACCAAGAACCTCTGCGAGAACGACGGAACCTGGCAGGACCTCTTCCAACAAGTCGCAAACAGCCTTCCATTCCGCGAAACAATCATCGAAACTGCCCCTATCAGCCATGAGTAAAAACTGGAACATCGAACGCAGGACTTTTCTGCGCAGCGCCGCCGGCGCCCTCGTCCCCCTGCCCTTTCTCAACCTGATGGAGAGCAGCGCCAAAGCGGCATCGCTGGATCTTGCGGGCGATTCCAAACCTCCACTGCGTTTCGTCACCCTTTTCAAACCAAACGGCGTCCACCCGCCTTCCTGGAACATCGAAGGAGGCAAGGAGAACGATTTCCGGATGTCACCGTTGATGGCTCCCTTCGCAAAGCACAAGGACGACTTGCTCATCCTCGACAACATGGGCGACTTCGGTTTCTCATCGCACAGCAACTCGACCCGCCGTTTCCTTTCCGGTCATCACCAGAACAACAAATCAGCCTCAGTCGATCAACTCATCGCGGACAAAATCAGCGGCGACACCGCCCACCGCTCGCTCGAACTCACCACCGAGGGACTCTTCACCAATCAGATCGACTGCAGCTACATCTCCTACGATAAAAAAGGCGGTCGTATCCCACGCGAAAGCGACCCGCAACTTGTCTTCGACCGACTCTTCCGCAACCCCATGCGCGACCCGAACCAGCGGGAGGAAATCTCCAGCCTGCTCGACCGCGTACGCGACGACGCGAAATCCCTACAGCGTAAAGCCGGACGCGAAGACCAGGAAACCCTCGAAGAGTATTTCACTGTCATCCGCGAGACCGAAAAGCGACTGGAAAAAATGGCCCCGGTTAGTGGCCCCGGAGGTGTCGATTTCTCCAGCCTCAAACGCCCGGAAGGTGCCGCCGATCTCAATGAGCAGGTCGAATCAATGCTCGACGTCATGGCGATGGCGCTATGGACCGACTCGACCCGCTGCATCAGCTACATGCTCGGAAACAGTAACAGCCGCATGATTTTTGATTTTCTTGGCATTCGAAAGCAGCACCACTACCTCTCGCACTTCTTCCGAAACTTCAGCCGAGAAAATATCGATTCCCTGCTCAAGATCAGCCTGTGGCACATGGAGAAATTTGACTACCTGCTGACCAAGCTGAAATCCTACAAGGACCAGAACGGATCACTGCTCGATCACAGCATCGTTCTCTTCGGATCCGGAATGGGGCACAGCGACAACCACACCGCCCAGCGCATTCCCATCGTGCTCGCCGGCAAGGGTGGCGGGATGCTCAAGACCGGACGCTACCTCAGGTATTCCAAGAACCAGGAACTGGGCCGACTTCATCTCTCCCTCCTACAGAAGTTCGGAGTCGACTCTCCATCCTACGCCAACTCCTCGGCTCCCCTCCCTGGCCTCGACGGCGGACACTTCGAAGAATATCAGGAACGCCCGTTCGACAACTGGGTGAAAACCGGCAAAGGAAAAATCACGGTTCAAGGACGCCTTCGGATGTCCGACAATCTCGATGAAGCCAAAGTCTTCTACATCGATGTCGACGGCAAAGCACCGGTGAGAATCGAAGTCAATTTCGGCGACTTCCACGGCTTCAACCTCGCCTACCACGTCGGCACACCCATCACCCTGACGGGTAACACCAGCGAACGGAACGGCCGACTCGTATTGACAAAAGTCACCGACCTCAAATCAGTCTTCGGCAAAAGCAAGCCCGGGAAAGCCAAGGGATAGAACGATCCCAACTGTCCACTTCGCCTCTCCAACAAATGTCGCGTTCGGGGAGAAATCCCCGTCGGAATATAGGTGAAATCAAAACCTGCATGAAGTGACTCATTTCAAAGTTGGCTCTTCAACACGGCATTTCATTCACCTTCCCAAGCCGTTCCCGCAACCGCCTCTTCTCTCATAAGATGGATTCACGCTTCCAAAGAGGCTAAAACAATCGTTCCAAATAGGAACCCAAAACAGCCGCGTCGGGCAATCTGAAGCTACTCCTGGAACCCTACCTCTCAGCAGATGATTCCGTGAACAAGATAAGGCCACACGCGGTTCTCTAGGCCTTCAAGTCCGAGCAGCATCTTAGATCTTCCGAATCTGTTTTGATGAGACTGTCACTCTTCCGCCGATAGATGTTTTGAGTGCCCTTTCGGCCATCCATTGAACTCATGAAAAATACCAAGCACTCCCCAAGCACTCCAGACCTCTTTCTTGGAATCGATGTTAGGGCGATCAAGTTAGGGAGAGGATGGATTCGCGTTAGGAGTAGTTTAGCAGTGCTTGGCAGCGCTTCTTTGGCAGCGATTTGATCGTTGGGCTTCTTGATCGCCCTGCCTGGGTTGAAACAGATGGAAAAATGGTTGACTCTTCTCATCTACATCTGTAATTCTAGAATTGTTAAATAACCCCGTTTCTCCCCCTCCGGTCCCTTCAATGACGCCGTCAAGCGCTCAACCCAAAAAGCACATCCCTAGCAACAGGTGACGGTCTCCCACCCAGTAAGCGGAATTGCTTTGGCGCTTGGTGCCGGATTGCTGCTTTTTTTTAGCGGGGCGGTCGCCGCGTTCGACACTTGGCTCTTCGACCGGCTGATCTTGTTGTCACCCTATCCGTCCCTCCCATCGCAGCACGTGGTGGTCGTCGAGGGCGAACGTGAGATGGAAGTACGGGAGATCCTCGATCTCGCCGAGCGGCTGCACGAGCGGGGCGCGCGACTGGCGGTCTTCCATCGAGACTCCGGGGAAGCGCTTGACGGCGCGACCCAAGCCGCCTTGCGGGGGTGGAACGCGATGGCGATTTCGGATCGTGCCAGCGGTGGGAATTCTACTGATTTTCCCGCCTCTCCGCCACCCCGGGACGGCATCTGGCGGGGCGTCCGGCCCGACCCGTCCGCCACCGCGGCCCTTCCCGGCATTGTGGAAACTCTCGGTCTCCCGTCACCCTCGCCTGCCACCTATCTCGACTTTCGGGTCCGGCGTGATGGCTTCCAGACGATTGCGGCCGACCGGGTTCTGGGCGGGGACCTGCCGCGCAGCCTGGTGGAGGGCAAAGTGGTCCTGATCGGAAAGGGCGGCCCGGGCGAAGCGATGCTGACGACCCCGGTGCACCGCGGAGGGGAAGCCCTCAGTCGGCTCCTCTTCGAGGCAACCGTCCTCGACGCCCTCCTCCGGGGCGGAGTGATCCGGATCGCAGAGCCTTCCCTGCAATGGGGCCTCGCACTTCTTCTGTTAGGTGCGCTGGGCTTCGTGGCCTGGCGGCGGAAACTCGAACACGCGGCCTGGATCGCGTTCGGTGGAATAGTGCTGGTGGTGAGCGTGGCGTGGTTCGCGCTGTGGGTGTCGCACTGGTGGTTGCCGCCGGGCAAGCCCGTGGTGTTGCTGGGCCTGGCGGGCGGGCTTTGGGTGAGTCGGCGCGGGGCGATCCAGCGAAGCTCCATGCGTCGCACGATGCGGAACCTCGCCGCCGATGTGCAGGAGCGCGCCGGGAAGGAGAGCTTCCTGACCGCATCCTCGCCGTGGAAGTTGATCGAGGGGACGCTCGACCGGGCCTTCTCGTTCCGGCCGGGATTTGTCCTGCGTGCCGATCCCAACTCCGGCTCCCTTGAAGCGGTGAGTGAGGAAGGGGAGGCCGCC
>ERZ887942.941-NODE-941-length-21862-cov-20.627597_pt1 | contig 21862 bp, 7 predicted proteins | sample MGYA00521099_ERZ887942 | MGnify/ENA primary metagenome ERZ887942 (study PRJEB32303, sample SAMEA104408605) | aquatic metagenome | biome: Brackish water; feature: Pelagic; material: water | place: Baltic Sea | collected 2014-06-07T06:48:00 | depth 16,251 m ...
GCTTGCTGCGGGTGGCTCGTTCTTTGACCGGGCATGGCAAGAGCGGGGAGGCATTTATTCTTCTGCAGAAGCGAATGGAGGAGTTCGGCGAAGATCCGCTGATTCTGTTGCAGTTTTGCAATCTTGCTTTTAGTGAGGAAGAGGCCGTGATCGCAATTCCCTTTGGTCTGGAGCTGGTCAGGCAGGCCGTGAGTCCAACCGAACTGGAGGGTGCGATTCGTTCGGCTTCGAGGGTCATAAAAAAAGGATCCCAACAAGACGAAGTTTTGAAGAAACTGGAGGAGGATGCTGATTCCGGAATTTCCGAACAATGCCTCATTGCCGACCTTTATTCCGGGCAAGGTGACACCATCAAGGCCTTAAAGGTCCTCGATGCCGCGCAGAAAGCGGATGAGGGATTATTGGCCCGGTTCTATCGCGTTCGTTTTGACGAGAACCGGGGTGAATTGGATGGTGCCATTGCTTCTTTGCGGGAGATCATTGAGAAGCCCGAAGGCCGAAAGACGGTTCATGTTCGTCGTTTGGTGGGGCTCCTTGAAAATTCCGGAGATATCACCGCGGCATTGGCCGCAGTGGATGACTGGAAGCGCATGGCGCCCGGGGATCAGGCGGCCTGGACACGACGTGCCGAATTGTTATCCGATCATGGCGAGCCGGATCAGGCGGTGCTTGAGCTCCGCCGTATGGTTGGCAAATTTGGAGCCGGGGAAGATTCCCGTGCGCGTCTCGCGGCGGCCCTGATGGAGGCGAACGAACATCGCTCGGCGCAGCGAATTTATGGGCAGCTCTACGAGGAAGGCGAAGACATTTCGGTGAAGTTGAAGTGGGTCGGAGAATTGGCAAAAGTGGCTCGACGTGAAGGGTCCCTTGATGAATTGCTGGCTGATTTTGAGCGGCGCAAGAGAGAGAGCCCAAACTCGGTTGCGCCTCTTCTGGCCATCGCGGAAATTCATAATGCCTTGAACCAATATGAGGAGCGAAGGTCCGCGCTGTTGGAAGCGTCCCGACGTCGGCCGAACGATATTCAACTTCTCCAGCACATTGCTGATATTGAGGTGCGGGCCGGTGAGTTTGATCGTGCGGTGGGCTTGTTGAAAGATGCTGTAAAGCGTGATACGACTCCGGGCACAAAGCGAAAGCTGGCGAGCCTTTTCCTCAAAAACGGAGAGTTTTACGAAGGCTTGCGATTGCTCAAGGAACTTCCGGATGAGTCGAACGATCCCCGCAAAATTGAGACAACGACGTTATCCCTCATGGCGATGACTGAGTGGGATCTTGCGGTGCGCCATCTCTCGGAATTACGGCCAAAGCACCCCGGGGATTGGAGACTGAAATACCTCCATGCAGTTGCCCTTGAAATGGACGGGCAGGATGAAGTGGCTTTTGAAAGCTACAAGGGGCTTCTTAATGTGGAGACAACCATCAAGGGACTAAAGCCGATTTATGATCCCAAAAAACACCTGCGAGGATATTGGCTCCAGCGGGCCCGGTCGGAGGGTGCCATGAATGGCTGGGTGAAGATGCAGATATTCTCGAACATGATCAGCTCTGAAAAGAGCAACCTGACCCAAATGAGGCAGGGACACTCGAGCTACAGGGGGGCCTCGGTTGTCCAACTTCCCGGGACTCCTGAAGAGGTTCGCATGATGAGTTATGTCAAGGCGTCAGCCTTGGTGAAAATCTTTGAGGAATCAAAACAGGAGGAATTACGAAACTCTCTGACCATTCAAGGAATCGAGAGGCTTGATCTTTTTCAGTTGTCGATCAGCGACCGGAAGAAGCTTTTTGTAAAAGCGAATGAGCTTTTGGATACCGAGCCAGACAATCCCAAGTATCTTCAGCTTTGGATCAACTCACGTTCCGCAGTGGGGAAGGAGGAGGCAGTCGACCCCAGGCGTCTGCGCCGAATCCTCGATTTGGCGGTTAAGAAAAGTCCGCTTGAGGGCATGGGAATGCTTTCTGGAATGATCTACCGGAAGGAAATCGAGCGAACCGAAGCGGCTTCATTGTTGGCGGGCATGCTGAAATCCGTTCCTGCCGGAGAAGAGAGGGATCGGTTCATTCCAGGTTTGGTTTCTTTGGTGGTTCGTGAATCGGCCAAAGATCAGGAAGATGAGTTTAAAGAGCTGGCTTTGTTGCTGGTCTCGGAAGCGGCGGCGCTTGAAAAAAAGCCCAAGGATCGTAGCTGGATTGAGCAATGTCTTGTCTTGGCCATGAATATGGGAGAAGGGGATTCTTCGGTGGTGCTTTTGAATCGTCTTTCGGGGTGGCTTCTCGAAGAAAAAGTGGCGCAGTCGCTCTCCTCGAATCACTATCCCGGGAGTCCCCGGGCTTACAGTTGGGGGGGGCGCTCCGGAAGCTCAAATACGACGCTGAGTCATCCGAAATTCCCAACGATAAAGCTTCTTGGAATCCCTTCATCGGTGGGATCGCCGATTGTGTCCCGGCTCTCTGGTCAGAAGCAGAGCGATCATAAAATCCTGGCCAGAAGGGCCGAGCTTCTGGCGCTTCTTAAGAAGGATAGCGAAAAGGAAGAAGGAAGCGACAAGATGCCACCGAAGCCTTTGGAGGCGTTCCGGGGCAGGACTGCCGGGATTAAATTACCGATCCTGCGAGCGATGCTGGCATCTGCTCTTGGGGACGAGGAAGCGCTTCCGAAATTCGTCTCTTCCGTTGCGGAGTCGAACAATGTCGATGAGCTGAATCTGGCTGCGGGATACTTGTGGAAGACCGAAAAATTTGTGGAGGCCTACCAGGTTTTGACTCGTTTAAGAATGCTCACCTTGTCACGAGAAGAGCGGAAGCAAGTTGATGGCCGGCTTGCGATGGTCGGAGCCACCTTGGCGGATGAGAAGGATTTGGAGTGGGATCGCGAACCTGCGCAGCGGGCTGCCTTGCGTCTCCGGAAGGCACTCACTAATTACAACGAGCGGCCTGCCTTGATGAACGTTTTAATCAAACTGGGGCTTCAAAAGGAGGCGGAAAAGCTGGAGGCCTCACCCGGTTCAAAGAGTCGTTCCTCGCTTGCCAATCGTTCCTCGAGGAGGACCGGGGTTCAGGGAATGGTGGGTTTGGTGACCGATGGTCGCAAGGAGGAAGCCGCCCGCGAAGCGGCCAAACTGCTCAAGACCTATGCGAAGAATAGCAACTCCCGGTATGAGTCACAGCGACTGGTGGAAACCCTAAACAAGTTGGATCTTGAAGAGGATGTTTTGGCAAAACTCCATCCCGGAGAAAGCCAGAGTCTTTCACGTCGCCTTCTTTACGCGAACTTCGCGTTGACGGCTGACCGCAAGGACCTGGCCCGTCCGTTTTTTGAGGCATTGGTAAAAGAGCGGCCCAAGCACATGGAGGCGCGGGTGGGCCTGTTTATGTCCCTTTCGCAGGAAGAGCGCAATTATCAGGACTTTCTAAAAGAGGTCGATGGCAAGGTCGACACGGATGCGCTTCTCGACGCCATGTCAGCACTGTGGAGTAAGGCTGACGATCAGTATGATGAAACCATCGCGATGCTTGATCTTACCGAAGGGATCTTGAAGCACTTGAAGCCTAGTGCAGATGAAAAGCGGAATCTCTCCTGGGTGCCCTATCATTTGATGGCAGCAACCCGGGACACTTATTACAATGGAGTCCGGTTGGGAAACCTCTATGGCAGCCGCGAGAATACTACGTTGAATAAAGAGAAAACCGCGAAGTTTGATCAGGCCGCCAAGAGCGTTTTCGTGGAGATGCTGAATCATCCCCAGACGGCGGAGCAGGGCTTCATGATGTTATCGAAAGCCCGGGAAAGTCTTAAGATTTCCGATGAAGAGATTGTGAAATTTGCCCAAAGGGCTCTTCGGGAGGTGATTCGCCGGAAGAAATTCGTGAATCACAGCGGCTACGGCCAGCGGGACGCACTTTGGGTGCTGTTCCAGCGAAACGGATCGTCTTCGAGTTACTCCCTTGATGATGTTGCGGGGCCCATGGATTACCTGATCTCCAAGGGCGAAAACCAAGCCGTGATGAGTGATGAAATCATGGCGATCTTAAAAGAGAATCAACCCGGGAGGTTTGAGGCTCTCGAATTGGCACGTCGAATTACTTCGGTGGAGCCAGCCGAGGGGGCGAAGCTCTTTACCGATTGGTATGCCGGACTTGAAAAGGGGAAAGATGATCAGAAGAGAACAACAGATCAAATTGCGGCTGATCTCGTGAGCTTCGCCCGAAACGTTCTTCTCTTTGATTTGAAGCCATCGGGTTGGACGGACGATCTGGAGAAGAAGCTGATCGGGATCAGGAATGAACAATGGAACGATCATTCCGGATGGTCGGATTTTAGTGGGAAGTGGCTCGGATGGGTGGCCAAACACAAGGGCCGTGAAGCGGTGGAAAAGTTTGTTTACGATGTGTGTGTGGCGGCAATGGGGCCCGAGGAAAGGTGGCCGATTTTGGCTGAACTGGGAGTCAGCACGCTGCCCCAGGAATATCGGCAGCCCATGTCTACCTTGTCTGCAAAATTGACCGGTTTCTGTTTGGTGGAAGAAGCTGTCCTGCCTGTGATGAGACTGGCGACCGAACATGAGTTCGAAAAACTGGTGGAAAATTTCAATGTTCGGAGTGCGGTGTATCAGGTGGTCAGAGGCCTTAAGAAGCCGGAAGATTTGGTGGGTTGGTTTAAATCATCAGGGCTCAAGACATTATCCTCGGAAGGGGAAGGAGGCGCAGTGGTGACCTTGGGCCTATTGGGGATTATTGAGATTATTCCTGCCAAAGCCGACGAACAGGCGAAGGAGATGATCAAAAAAATTGAAGCGTTGGAAATGGATTCTCTCATCAAGGAGCTCATCAAGGTGCAAGTGCAGGCCTTGTCCACGAGTGACAAGGCCAAGGCGCTTGCGAAGCTCTGGGAGGAGCGCACTGATCTTTTGAAGGCGATGGCCGGGAAGAACGAAACGTTCGTTGCCACCCGGTTGAAAGGATGGTTCCCGGGGTATCGTTCCGAGTTTGCAGGTCCCAAGTTAAAGGCCTTCCTCGAAGGGTTGCAGGCCGGGCAAAATGAGGAACTCTCAAAGAAGGCGAAGCAGTGGCTCGCCGAAGGGGTGGAGATTGATACGAACGATTATCAGGGTAGGAAGCTCTGGGTTGAGGTGATCAAGATCGCCGAGGCTGATGCGAACCTTGCGGGGAAGGTGGTGGAAAAGATCTATGAAGCGGTGCAAACGTCTGCTTACCTGGGTCGGGGTCGCGCGAGCTCCGGCGGTTTTGTGAGGAAACCCCTCGATTCCTGGAATGGATACTTTTTGGAGTATCTGGTGGAGTATGGAAAATCCGTCGACCTGATCACCAAGGTGAAGCTGATCGATGGGATCTACCGTGGTCCTTTTGCGGAGCAGTTACTTGAACCTGCGACCGGAGGGAATTATTCCTACTACGTTCGAAATGATGTTCAAAGAGCCCTCAATGAACTGGGAGGCCCCAAGGACGATCAGAGTAAAAAAACACAGCTTCTTTTCTCCGGGATGGCGGAAAAATTGAGCGGGAAGGAACAATCGACTTTTGTGGCCATGGTTCTTCCCGCTCTTATTCGGAACGGGACAATTTCGAGCGACGACTTAAAGGAGGTCACCAAATGGTCGAACGAAGAATTACGAAAAAAATCTCCGTTGCTGGCCGAGAGTCTCAATTTATTCATTCAGATGGCCGCCGCAAACAGGCGTTCCGGCGACGAGCGGAAGAAGACACTCAAAACTGCCGAAAAGATGTTGGTGAAGTTGATTCCGCATTTGGAACTGCCAACTCCCCTCGCCGTGGAGTTTTCATACGGCTTACTGTCGTTGAGCCATGGCCCAAACCTCTTTGCCGGCAGGGAGCAATGGTCCTGGTTATCCGAAGTCATGTCGACTCATCCGAATGGCATGAGGGCCATTCCTTTGAGTAAATCACTGCGGATTTTTGAGTATCTCTCCAGGTTGCAATTCCCGGATAAGACAGAGGCGGCGAAGGAATTGATGGCGGCTGTTGAGGGCACTCTCATCACGCCGGACTTACTTCTGAAATTCCGGAACCAAAACAGCAATACAAGTTGGATCAGCCAACTTCTTCCCTTGTCTCTGGCTGCCGGAGATCTTGAACTCGCAAAAAGGTTGATTCAGCAGAATACCAGGAGCTTCCGGGGGGACCTCGCTTTGATTCTGGATGTAGCCGGAACGCTTGACGCCAAGATGGCTGCCAAATTGGCACCGGCGACGACGATGAGGTATCGCTACGAGAATCTCCCGTTGTATTCGAAGTCGACCACCGCCACGATCGCTAAAATTCTCGAAGCTCTGCCGGCGCGTGACAGGTATCGTTTCGAGGTCATGGCGGCCAGTTTGTATGACTCGGAAGTTGAAGGAGACGTCCCGCTCTTCTCAAGAAAAGAGAGGTTGGAAAAGCTTGCGGGCCGATTTGAAAAAGAAGCTCCGTCGGACAATGGACCGAGATGGCAGGTCCTCAATATATTCGCGTCGGATACCAGTTTGGTGAAGTTAATGATCGCTCATTTTCAGGCCGAAGCATCCAAGACCAACCTCGCGACCGCTCTGGCTCTTCAGAGCGAAGGCGGACGAAGCACGGACGGATCCGCCCTTATTAAAATCATTAAGCTTTGGCTCAAAGAGGAGATGCAAGCCGGTCGCCCCGGGGTGATGGCGAAACAGATCGAAATTTTGGCCACTAAAATCAAAGTCAACAATGACTACAACATTCGTTATGCAGGAAAGGAACTGACCACGGCCCTCATCCGATATTTGGTCGTTGAATCGTCAAAGAGCGAAGAAAAAGCGAGGGCTCTTCTGCCGCTTTCCCGGGCAAACATGGAGCAGCGTATGATCTTTGACAAAGGGAGCCGGGATAACGGAATGAAGGGTGTCATTTGGGGGGACCTCTTCGTCCATGTCTTCGCCGGTGAAACCGAAGCGTGGTATGCGCGGGTGGAGAAACTCGAGAAAGAGGAAAAGAAAGCATTTGTCGGTCCGTTGGGCGGTGAGGATCGCGGGGGGGTGCGTGAAATCACCAGCGCCGGGGTTTATGGGGCCGAGGGCCGTTCCAAAGAGCGGGTGGAATTCCTCGGGAAGTTACTTGGAGATCCGCTCTTTCTTGAAAAAGTGATGACCCATTACACCCGCCTTTCCAATTTCATGGACGCCGGAGTGGTCAACAGGGAGGAACTTTACCAGGTCATTGACGGGCTGCCCGGGGACCACTCCCGGAAGGCCGAATTCCTGATGGAGAAGGCTGGTGTCATGGGATGGCGGGAGGAAAAAGTGGACGAGGCTGAAAAAATTTACGAGCAAGCGCGCGAACTCGCTCTCAGTCGGAAAAACGATAAGATCGCTCATTTGAGTGACGCATTACATGCTCGCCTGCTGGGGCAAAAAAAACGTATATCAGAGTCATGGAAGTTTGGGAAAAGGGTCGATCCCAAGCATCTGCCCGAGCCCGATCAAAAGTGGTTCGCCAAGGATTCTGAAAAATGGAAAGAGGCCGCTACCAGGAAGCCTGTTCAGTCGGAGAAAAAATTGGATGACCCGTCCGATCAGCCAAGTAAGGAAACGACAGAAGAGCAGACCACGAAAGCGGAAGTTGTTCCAGAGTCCTCCAAGCCAATTCAGCCCCTCCAACCCACCACCCCGGAAAAATGAAAAACGAAGGAATTCAAAAGTTTCTCAACGAAGTCACACGTCGATTGAATCGAGGCCTCGCTTGGCGCGTGGCAGGTTGGGCCGTTCTGATCACCGGGATCGTGCTTTTGGCCCACGCCATCATCTATCGACTCTATGGAATGGAAGTTCCCTGGGGTGGAGCCTTGGTGATCTCATTCTATGCCCTTGCGATCGGCGCCGGGGTTTGGCTGATTCGACTCCGTAATTCGAACGAATGCGCCTTGGTCGCAGATAAGGAACTGGACCTTAAGGACTCACTGACGAGCGCGATGGAATTTGAGGAGAAGAACAGCGAGGTCTACAAGCTTCAGCTGAAGCAGACTGAAAACCTGCTGTCCGGGAAGAAGGCCGGCGATCTCAAAGTCGAGTTGCCGACGTGGTCGTTGGTTTCGGGAGGAGTTCTCGCCGCAGCCGCGATTGGCCTTGGGTTTCTGCCCAACAGTGAGGCTGTTCAACAGCGTCTCGACCAGGAAGCGCTCACCGAGAGCCGGTCCGAGGAGATCAAGACTGAGCTTGAAAAGTATGTGGAGGAATTCATCAAGGAGATGAGCGCCGACGAGAAGGAGGTTTTAAGTCCCGAGGAACTCAAGAAGTGGGTCAAGGATTTGAAACGAACGAAGGATCAGAAGGAGGCGATGCGACAACTTGCCCGCTTTGAACAGAAGGTGACCGAAGCCATGTCGAACATGGAGGCTCGCAAGGACGAGGAGGCGATGAAAGCGGCTGCTGCCGAGCTTGCCAAATCAGACCAGGCTGCGGCCCGTCAATTGGGCAAGAAGCTGGAATTGAAAGAATTTAAAGCGGCTGAAGAGGACCTTAAGAAACTCGCGGAAGCTGCCGAATTGAAGGACCCCGGGAAGATGGATCCAAAGGAACTCGAAAAGAAACTGGAGGAACTTAAAAAACTTCGTGAAGCCACCAAGCGTATGGCAAATGCCGCGCGCAAGCGGGGAGCCGGGCAGAAAAAGAAGCTCGGAAATGCCAACGGCCAAATGGCCCCGGGCAACGGGAAGGACATGGGGCAACTCATGGATGCCATGGACGCCGATGCCAAAGGCTTGCAGGGCGAGATCGCCAAAGGGAACTGGAAGAAGGGCGATTGGGAAAAGGGCATGAAATTCGAGAAGAACTTCAACAAGAACCTCAAGCAGTTTAACAAGAACCTCCGTCGCATGAATGGCAGGAACCTTGCCAAACGTCGTCTCGCTGACCTGCGTGCGGGCTTGAACAAAGCCCAGCGCTTTGCGAACGGACAGGCCCAGGCACTTGGACTCGCACAGGGGAAGAGGGCCGGTCAAGGCGGTCTGAAGCCTGGAGTGGGTAATGATCGTTCAAAGCGTAAGGAGCGCGACGAATCTCCCGAGGTTGGCAATGTCGCGTCTCTCGAAGGTCAAAAAGGCGTTGGACCCTCAATCACCGCAGTCGAAGAGGCTGACAGCGGAACCGGAATTTCCGGACGATCCGGGGAGACCAAGGCGCGCGAGTTCCGCCGCCAGATGGAATCATTTGTGCGCCGTGACGATGTCCCCGAAGACGTCAAGATGGGCGTGAAAAAATACTTCGAGCGCGTTCACGAAGTGAGCGAAGAAAAATAATTTTAAGACCAGGACACCCTACGAATTTTATGATGACCGAATCCATTGAAGCGAGGGCCGGCGAGTTTGCCGTGACCTTTAAAAAGATCACCGACGAGGTCGGGAAGTTTATTGTCGGCCAGCACGACATTATCGAGAACGTGCTCATCGCGGTGTGTTGTGGTGGTCACGTCTTGCTCGAAGGTGTTCCCGGATTGGGCAAGACCGCTCTTGTCAACACCTTGGCGGAGGCCCTTGATCTGAAGTTTAGCCGGATTCAGTTCACGCCCGATCTTCTTCCCAGTGATGTCGTGGGCACCCAGGTTCTTCAGGAATCCGAGGGACACCGCGGCCTTAAGTTTCAACCGGGACCGGTCTTCTGTAATATTCTGCTTGCTGATGAGATTAACCGGGCCACGCCCAAGACACAGGCCGCTCTCCTTGAGACCATGCAGGAGAAGCGGGTCACGGTGGCCAATGAGACCCATCCCATCGGTTTGCCGTTTTTTGTGCTCGCCACCCAGAACCCGATTGAGAACGACGGAACCTATCCGCTTCCCGAAGCCCAGCTCGACCGCTTCTTTTTCAAGCTCACTGTTGAGCTGCCAAACCACGATGACTTTGCGGAAATCTTGAATCGGACCGGCGGCAATACGCTTCCCAAGATCGGCGCGGTTGCGAATGGTGACGATATTATCAAGTTGGGTGAGACCCTTCGCGAGATTCCCATTGCTTCTGAAATTCAAGACCATCTCGTAAGGGTGGTTCGTAATACCCACCCGCAAAACGAAAAAGCTCCCCTGAAGGTGAAGACCTACGTTCGCCACGGAGCTTCTCCGCGTGCCGCCCAGGCGATGCTCTCGGCGGCACGGGTTCGGGCCCTCCTCGACGGTCGTTTCCATGTGGCCCGGGAGGATGTCGATGCCGTTGCCGTTCCGGCGATGCGGCACCGTCTCATTCTTTCCTTCGAAGGTGAGGCTGAAGGCATTTCGCCTGACGAGCTCATCAAGTCCGCCATCAAGTCTGCTTACTAAAAGGTCGTATGACCGGGGACGGTCATGCCACTGACATTTTCTTATGCCCGCCACACCCGGTGAACTCACCAATGCCGACTTTATTCGTCGGCTCGAAAGCCTTTTTCTCCTCGCTCGACGCGTTCTTGGCGGCACTCTCCAGGCCGATCGCAAGAGCAAGCGCAAAGGGGCGGGGATTACCTTTGCCGATTACGCCGAGTATCAGCCGGGAGATGACTATCGGGCCATCGATTGGCGGGTCTTTGCCCGCTTTGATCAACTTGTGGTCAAGCTTTTTGAAGTCGAAGAAGACACCACGGTTTATATCCTGGCGGACACCAGCCACTCGATGGGGAGTAAATTTCTTCCAGCCAAGAAACTGGTGGCGGCCATGGGCTACATCGCGCTGAATTGCCTCGACCGTCTGACGGTCTACGGAATGGCGGAAAAGCTGACCGCCATCCAAAACCCCACGCGAGGCAAGGCCAAGGTGCTGAGTTTTTTACGCGCACTTGAATCAGGCGAAACACAGGGGGGGGGCACAGATTTCACCGCGTGTGTTCGTGAGTTTGAGGTCCGCCATCGCAAAAAGGGAGTGGTGCTCGTGATCTCGGATTTCCTTTTTCCGGGTGGATTTGAAGATGGATTGAAACGACTCTCGGGTCTTGGTCACGATGTCTATTGTCTGCAAATGCACGCCAAGTCCGATCTCACTTGTGATTGGAAAGGCGATGTTGAAATCGACTGTGTTGAGACCCACCAAAAGGAACGGATTACCGTGACCCGAAAGGAGATTCACAAATACGAGGAGATCATGGCTGCGTGGAATGCTTCGCTTCAAAAGGAATGCGCGCGCCGGGGGATCGGTTATGCCTCAACGACCGATGATATTCCCTTTGAAGAGATCGTGCAGGGGATTTTGCGTAGAGGAGGACTCGTCGCATGACTTTCCTCGCACCTGGATTGCTGTGGGGCCTACTTACTCTCATTCCCATTGCTGCGATTTTTTTTCTGAAGGTTCGGCCCCGCCGAAAGCAGACCAATGCTTTTTTTCTTTGGCAAAAGGTTTTTGAAGATAAGAAGTCTTCGGCCCTCTTTCGTCGGCTGAGAGATCTTTTTTCGCTGATCCTCATGTTGCTCGCGGCCGCGGCCATTGTTTTCGCGATGTCACGTCCCCGGATCGATGATGATGATGACGGTCGGGACCTTCTTGTCGTCGTCGACATTTCAGCTTCGATGTCAGCCGGTCCGGTCGATGAAAGGGGAATTGATCTCGCTCGACAGAAGGCGGAGGGCATCGTGACCGCGCTCAACGGCACCCGCCGAATGGCGCTCGCCAGTTTTGGAGACACGCTTGAGTTTGCGAGCCATCTCTCTGACAGCCCGCGTGATCTTTTGCAATCGGTTCGCTCCCTGGAGACCCGGGACGTTCCGGTATCAGAGGTAGCTCGGCGGACTCTCAATCAATATGCAAGTGGTGACAATGGTGGTGGTAATTATCGCGTTATATTACTGACCGACGGCCACGGGGGATTGGAGGGATTGAATGAAAATATCGAGGTCATGCGCCTGGGTGATCCCATCGAGAATGCGGGATTGGTTGAAGCTGATTTTGGCTGGATTCCCGGCAAGTCCAACTCCGCGGGATTCTTCTATCGCATCGCTTCGTCCTTTTCCGAAACCAAGCAAGCCGAATTGGAGCTGCGTAATGCTGAAACCGGAGGGATTGCCCGACTTCTTCCGGTCACTCTTGAACCCGGTCTCACCGAACCCCGGGTCCTGGAGATCGGGGAGGCCGAACCCGGAAGATGGATCGTCTCTCTCAATATCGCCGACGATTTCCCCAAGGATAACGAGATCGAAATGATCCTGCCCGAGCAGAAGAAAATTCCAGTTCGAGTGAGTGCCAGGCAGACTTACTTTTTCCAACGATGCCTCGAAGCCTTTGATTTGGCCGGTGGAATTTTGACGCAATCATCGGAAGATGCCGAACTCATGTTGGGACAGGGCGCTCCCGATGGTGAGGAACCGGCTCTCGTCTTCGGTCCGGATGGTGAATCTCCTTTTTGGACCTCGCTCGGTGATCCGGTCGAGGTTCTCGCGGCGCGGGTGATCGTGGAAGGTCATCCTGTTTTAAAACACCTCGACCTTGAGGGGATGCCTTTTGTAGGAGCCCGGTCCCTCACACCTCCGGAGGGGGCCATCATCCTGGCCAAATCCGAAAGCGGCGTTCCTCTCATCTATAAGAGCTCCCAGGAAGGTCGGACGGCGATTGTTGTTAATCTTGATCCGTCCCTTGGCGATTTCTTCCTTTCCCCGTGGTTTCCGGTTCTGGTCCATGATGCCGCCCGTCACTTGAAGTCCCGGGAAGGGGATTGGAAGGCCGTCTATCCCACCGGCACTGTGGTGCAGGTTCCAAACGGTGGAACGATCACCAAGCCGGGAGGCGACGTGATCGAGAGTGGTCCGGTGCAACTCGACGAACCCGGCCTTTTTTCTCTCTCATTGCCAGGCCAGACGACCCTTTTTGGGGCCTCTCTTCTTCATCCGGGCGAATCACTTCTTGATGATTCAGGGCCGGAAAATTCGGCGGAAGACGTCGCCAGTGGCAACCCGCCGGCTCTTTGGCTCTTAATTATCGCGCTCATCATTATCGCTGTGGAAAGCATTCTCTATCATCGTAGAAAACTTGGTTAAATGGAATTTCTAGGATGGAACTCTCTCTGGTGGCTCCTCGTTCTCGCAGGACTTGGAACCGCATTTTATTTTTCGTTGGTCGACCGACCCACTCGCATGAAGTGGCTCTCATTCTTATTCCGCATCGCGGCGATCATTCTCATCATCTTTGCCTTGTGCCGGCCGTTTTGGAGCGCGGAAAAGAAGGAAGTTCACGTCGCTTTTCTTCTCGATGTCTCGGAATCAGTTGATGTTTCTTCGATGAAGAGCGCACTCGGGAAAATGCGTGAAGGGGTCGCCGAACTCGGTGAAGGAGATTCACACGGTGTCTTTCTTTTCGGGAAAGAAGTGCGTGAGGTCTCGCTCGATGAAGTGGAGGAATTTATCGAATCCTGTGAAAAAGGGCGGGCTGATGCGGAATTCCGCTCGTCCACTGATCTTGCGGCAGCGGTGTCGCACGTTCGTCTGTCGCTCCCGGCAGACCGGGGGAAGCGGATTGTTCTTTTGACCGACGGTCTTCTTCCAGCCGCTCCCGGCGAGGTCTTTGCTCAGCTTGAAAAGGAAGAGACCGACGTTCGTGTCGTCCAACTCGAATCTCTCAAAAAGCCCGAGGCCTCGATTAGGAGCTTTGCGGCGGCTTCTCCGACCGCCTTTCAGGGTGAGATCGCCCGACTCCGGGTTGAACTTGGTGCCAATCGTGAGATGAAGGCCAAGCTCCGGATTCTCCATCGCGGCGTTGCCGTCGCTGAGAAACAGGTGCAGCTCAAAGCCGACGAAGAGACTGTCGAATACGTTGAGGTCGAAATGGTTTCCGCCGGGGACAGCGTGTGGGAAGCCCATCTTGAACCGGACGAGGATTACTTTCCCAACAACAATCAGGCTTCCACCACGGTTTCGGTGAGCGGTCAGCCGAGGGTTCTGGTCATTCACGAGAAGCCCCAACAGCTTCGGGAGGCGGCCCGCGCGCTTCGTGAGCAGGGTATCGAACTCGACGTTCGTGGGGCCCGTGGTCTGCCGGATTCTCTGCGAGGCCTCCTTGCATTCGATGCCATCATGATCGCGGATCTGCCTGCGACCTCGATGCAGCCAAAACAAATGCGATGGCTCAAGCAGTATGTCAGTGATTTCGGTGGGGGACTGATCATGACGGGGTCCGAGAATTCCTTCGGTCTTGGAGGATATTACAAGACTCCGGTGGAGGAGGTTCTGCCACTCGTCTCTCGCTTTGAAAAGGAGAAGCAAAAGCCGTCGCTCGCGATGGTGCTGGTGATCGATAAGTCCGGTTCCATGTCCGGGAATCCCATCGTGTTGGCCCGGCAGGCCGCTCGGGCCGCCGCCGAACTTCTAAGCCCCCAGGACCAGATTGCAGTCATTGGCTTCGATAGCAACCCCCAGCTCTTCCTTGATCTCACCCCCGCCGGAAACCAAGGAGCGATTGGCGCTGCGATTGACTCCATTCAAGCGAGTGGAGGAACGGACCTGGCCCCGGCGGTCGCTCAAGCCAAGGACATCCTTGCCGGAGCGAGTGCCAAAATTAAACACGTCATCGCGATGACCGACGGTCAGACTTCGCAATCCAACCTCCTCGAGCTTTGTCAGGAAATGGCCGACTCGGGAATGACTGTCTCCACCGTTGCAATGGGGCAGGGGGCCTCCCGCGAACTCCTCGCTGCCATGGCCGATGCCGGAAAAGGACGATACTACGAAACGGACGCGCCCGAAAACGTCCCTCAGATTTTCACCAAGGAGACGATGCAGGCCAGTAAGTCGGCGATTAAGGAGGATCTTTATGCCGTCGCGCCCATTACCGAGCATCCCATGATTTCCGGTTACGAAGAGTCGGAATTCCCGATGATTCTCGGCTACGTCATGACCCGGGTGAAGCCAACCGCCCAACTTCTCCTCGCTGCCGAATCCGGCGACCCGTTGCTTGCAACCGGTCAGTTTGGTCTTGGAACCGGAGTGGCCTTTACCGCGGACCTTACCGATCGTTGGGGAAGTGAATGGCTGACCTGGGATGGATTCGGACCTTTTTGGGCGCAGGTGATTCGAGGCGCTTTGAAGAAAGATGATTCAGTTGGTTTGGCCGCGCAGACGAGGGTTGAAGGCGGACAGTGGAAGATCGACATCCGCCGTCTCAATGATGCGGGAGCTCCCGTAAACGGAATCGAGTGGAAAGCCCAGGCCTTTGATTCTGATGGGAATACCACTCCGGTGACCGTGAAAGAGACCGGCCTTGGTCGTTATCAGGCAAGTGTTCCGGTCACCGGTGACCGCATGGCGCTTCAGCTGACGGATGCGGTTCACGCCAAGATGAAAACCCTCCAGTGGAACCGGGGGTATCCCGACGAATATCGCCTCGCGTCCGCGTATCGCAGCGAGGTTCTGGGCAAGGAGGTCTATCAGCCGGCGGAAGTGAAAGCAGGGATCGCCCCGGTCAACGTCAAGTCCACTGCGATGCCTTTATTCGGATTCCTCGCTCTCGGTTGCCTCTTCCTGAGCATCCTCTTCAGGAGAATCTAGAATGGGATCCTTCTTTCGATGAAAGAGGTAAAAGAGGGTGGGGCAGAGGACGAGGGTGAGGACTGTCGCAAAGGTGAGACCGAACATCATCGCGTAGGCCATGGACGACCACATGCCACCGCCGGCGATGGCGAGGGGGAGGAGTCCAAAGACCGTCGTTGCGGTCGTCATGATGATGGGGCGGAAGCGTGACTTGGCGGAGTCGATAATGCAGAGCACGAATTCCTTGCTTCCTTCCGCAACCTGGCTGCGGGTTGCATCGATGAGGAGGATGGCGTTGTTGACTACGATTCCCATAAGGGCGATGAGTCCGAGGAGGGTCATGAAGCCGAAGGAGGAGCCCGTTAGGAGCAGTCCGGGCACCACTCCGATCAGCATGGGGGGAATGGTCATCATGATGATGATGAAAGCACGCAGGGAGTTGAATTGGGCAATGAGGATTAAGCAAAGAATCGCGATGGGGATAGGGGCTCCGGCCGCCATTTTTTCCTGGGATTCAGCCGACTTGGCTTGCTCGCCATCCCACTCAATGGTGTAGTCGGAAGGCCAATTGGAACCGGCGATGAGCTCTTCAATCTTGGGTTTCATGTCAGCGAGGACTTCCGAGGCAAAGCGCCCCTGGGCCCGACACTTAATGGTCATCTGTCTTTGGGTATTCCAGCGAGCGATCGATCCGGGTTGGAACTCCAGATTGATGTCGGCGGTTTGGCTGAGCGGGACGACCCCGCTTGAGGCTCCAAAGATGGGGAGGTCCCGAAGATCGTCGAGGTTTTCACGGAAGTCTTCCCGTGAGCGGAGGGTCACCGGAATGGTTCGTTCGCCCTCCCGGAAGGTGGTGGCATTGAGGCCCTCGTATTGCAGCGATAGCGCGTTGGCGAGGCTGGAGGTGTTGAGACCAAGCCGGGAAAGTCGAACCGGGTCGGGATCGATTGAAATTTGCTTTGTCCAGATTCCCCAGTCATCTAGCACCTCGATGGCCCCTTCGGTTTCTCTCATGACTTCTGCGATCTGGTCTCGCAGTTTATAGATGGTGTCGAGATCGGGGCCTCGGAGTTTGATCTGAATCGGGTCACCCACCGCGGGCCCGCTTTCCAAAGCCTGCGCTGAGATTCGTGCCGATGGAAATTCTTCGCGAGCATGCCCACCCACTTCCTTGATGAGCTTGTGGACCCGGTCGGCGTCTTCAGTGGAGGTCAGGATACTGAAGAAGGCATAATTCGGGCTGCCTTGTTTAGGGGAAAGAGTGAGATACCATCGTGGTCCGCTGTTGCCAATCCAGCTTGAGACGCTTTTGACGTCTTCTTTCTTCTCAGTGAGAAGCCAGTCTTCCATGCGGGAAACCTGAGCCTCGGTTTCGGCAATGTTCGATCCAAGCGGGAGTTCGAAATCGATGATGAATTGACCGCGGTCGTTTGGGGGGAAGAAGATGTTTGGAACGAGTTTCATGCCCAAAAGAGCAACGAAGGTGAGCGCGAAAATGAGGACAGGCACGGTCCACTTGAGCTTTAAACTGAAGCGAAGGAGCCTCTCGTAAGGTGCTGAAACTTTTGTGACGAGTCTGCCGACAAAAGTGTCTTTTGTGAGCGGCTTGAGGAAGTAGTAGGCAAAGAACGGAATGATGGTCAGCGAGAGGACCCAGGACCCGAGGAGGGTTAGCGCGACCACGGCAAAAAGACTATAGGTGAATTCGGCGGTAGCCCCGTCAGCCATGGCAATGATCCCGAAAGCCGCGATGGTGGTGCCCGAGCCGGCGAGCAGGGGAATGATCAGCCCTTGAACGGACTCAATGACAGCTTGCTTGCGCTCCATTCCTTTGTTGAGGCGATCCAGGACTTGTTCGCAAACCACGACGGCATTGTCCACGAGGAGACCAAGGGCAATGATGAGCGCGGCGATCGACATCATCTCGAGCTGGACTCCGGCCACCGGCATCAAGGTGAAGCAGAGGAGAACCGCTGAGGGGACAAGAATGCCGACCAAAAGGGCCAGTCTCATTCCGGAGAAAAGGAACATGATGACCAGAACGAAAACAAAGGCCTGAACGAGATTGACGATGAAGGCATTGATGGAAGCCTCGACATAGACGGGTTGAAAAAACATGGTCTCGATTTCGAGGCCGAGAGGGAGCTCTTCCTGGATTTTTGCGATCTCTGCCGCGATCCCTTCTCCGATTGCTGTGACCACTCCTCCGTCTTTCATGGAAGCCGAGATGCAGAGAACCCTCTCTCCGTTGAAGTGGCTGAAGGAGGTTGCGGGATCGTTGTAGGCGCGTTTGACCTTGAAGAGATCGGAAACACGGATTGACGAAGGTTGGCCGGAAAGGGTGAGCTGGTAATCGGAGAGCTCCTCGAGAGATTCGAATTCACCCAGGGTGACGATTTGCAGACGTTCGTCTCCGTAGTTGGCGCTTCCGCTGTTGACGACGGCATTTTGATCATTGAGAGCGCTGGCAACTTCCTGGGGGGAGATGCCGCGGGCCGCGAGCTCGCTGCTGGAGAATTCGAGGAAAATACGCTCGTCCTGATTGCCGTGAAATTCGACCTTGCCGACACCATCGAGGGCGAGGAGGCGATCGCGAATCATGTCGCCATAATCTTTCAGTTCGGCAGAGGTGAAATCCTTTCCACGGAGGGCGAAGACGTAGGGGAATTCATCACCAATATCATCATTGATGAATGGCGCTCCGGTTCCATTTGGAAGTTTGGTGGATCCGATTTTATTACGCATGTCGGTCCAGATGTCCTCCATCTCAAAGTAGGACTCATCAATTTCTACTGTGATGGTGGAGAGCCCCGGCTTTGAAACCGAGGTGACCTGGTGAATCTGGGGGAGCTGGCGAATGGCCTGCTCAAGTGGTTCGGTGACCTCTTGTTCCACCTGGACGGAGGACCGGCCGGGGTATTGCGTCATGACGATGGCATTGCGAATCGTGATGGCGGGATACTCCCGGTTTCCAATGGTGAAGTAAGTGACGACACCAAAGATCATGATCCCGAGATACAGGATCATGGCGGTGCGACTGTTATTGAGAGTCAGTGAAGCCGGATTCAGCATCTTTTTTGGAAGTTAGTCTTTAAGAAGAGTGACTTCCATGCCCGGAGTGAGGCTTTGGACTCCTTTGGAAACGATGACCTGCCCCGTGGCGAGTCCGGTCAGAACTTCAAGTTTACCGCCACCGGTGAGATTGCCAATGGTGACCGGGACTCGGCTGACGGTGCTGGTGTTGCCCTCCGGTTGATCGACGAGCCAGACGTAGTTCGAGCCATCGGGAGAGGCCAGAATGGCGGTGCCGGGCAGCGCAAAGCCCTGTTGGCCCTCGATTGGGAAATCAAAGGAAGCTTCCCCATCAAGTCCGGATCGGAGGTTGGTGGTCGAGCTTGGATCGTCGATGGCGATCGTGATGGGGTAGGTGGTGTTTGAAGAGGCGACCGGTGAGATTTTGATCACGGTTCCGGTGATTTTTTGACCGGCGAGATCGCTGAGGGTGAGGGTGACCTTCTGCTTTTCCTTGATATGGGAAATGACGCTGGTCGGGACACTCGTTTCGAAGTTCATGCCTAGTTTTCCCTGGATTGCGATCACTGGATTTCCGGCGGCTACCACTTGATTCACGTCTGCGGGAATATCCGTAACGATGCCGTCATAAGGCATTTTGAGAGTGGTGTATCCAACCGCAAGTTCGGCGGAGGCGAGTCTTGCTTCGGTCGCCTTTTGGCTTGCGATGGCAGTGTCGAAGTCTGCTTGACTGGCGTTGCCTGACTCATGAAGTTCCTGGGCCCGGCGAAGTTGTTGTATGGCCTGATCGTCCTGTGCTTGGGCGTTATCACGTTCGGCATCGACATTGGATCGATCCAGTTGGGCCAGAGGGGTGCCCTTGGGGTAGGGTTTTCCTTCTTCGGCGAAAATGGCTTCAATACGTCCTGCCAATTCGAAACCGAGATCGACCGAACGCGCTGCTTGGGTCTCTCCTGAGAATCTTCGATTGTTTTCTTGTGATTTTTCAGGAACCACAAAGGTGATGACGGGGCGTGGCTTGGGCGGAGCGACAGTCTCATCGGAATCGCAGCTGATAAGCAGTGCGGGGAACAAGAGGATGAGCAGGCCAAAGAATTTATTTTTTAAGGACGCGAACATGGACGGAACCGGTTTTTTGGAAATCACGATAGTGTTGAATGAAGTCTGAAATTTGCGGCTTCGACTTGGAATACTCGAACCAGGCGATGGCCCGTTGGAGTGAGAGGGTATCTTTCAGGTAAGTGTAAACGGAGTTGGCTTCGGCTTGCTGCTGTGAGAGCAAGTTGCTTTGGGCGTCGATGAGGGTGACGATATTGACTTGTCCCTGATAATACTTCTCCTTGATGTTTTTGTAATTCTTCCCGGAGGCAATGCGAGCCATGCGTGAGAGGCGGACGGCGGGATGACTGGCGGCCATGTTGTAGCAGGCAACCAGAGCACGTTGTTCGACAAGATAGACTGCTCGCTCGCGCTGCGCTTGCAGTTGTGCGATGCCCGCTTGGATTTTTGAGACATCGGCATCGCGGAGATCCCCTTCGAGGAAGGGGAGAGTGAATCCAAGCCCAACGGTCCATTCATTTTGAGTTCCTCCGGTGGAGATTGAGCTGTCTTCGAAGACGCGGCGCACGGCTGCGTTAAGGCTCACTTGAGGCCGTTTGTGGCGTTGTTTTCTTTCCTCCATGCGAATTCCTTCGGCTCTGAGATTGTAGTCGAAGGATTTGATTTCGGGGGCATTTGCAGAAGCGAGTGCCCTGGTAAAGCGGATGAACCCTTCGAATTGTTTCTTGTTCGCGATCAGTTCGCCAAGGGAGCCATCGAGAAAGTAAGTTTGCTTGTCTTCCAGAGTGATGTCCTGCAAGTCCCAGTGTTTTTGAGCATCTGCAGCGGGTTGCACATTTAGTTCGGAACGGGCGCTTCTGCGGCTGCTGTCGGCGCTGATAAGCTGGCTCCGGGCGGATGCCAGGGAGGCCTGCCATCGAAATGAATCGGTGTTGTCCTCGGCTCCGATACCCCGACGGATCTCTGCCAGGCCGAGATTCTCCTGGACGAGAAGAACGTTAGCTCGCTGGATTCGATAAATGGCCTCGGCAAGGAGGCTGTCGAGATACGCGTGAGCGGTGCTTTCAACGGTATCCAGGACGATTGATTGGGAATCCAATTTTGCGGCTTCGCTCCGTTGGCTGAGTGATTCAATTTGTTGATAAAGTTCGTCGGAATAGAGGAGTCTGTTGACTTCGACCCCGAGCGAGGCCGATCCGGCATATTTGGGAGTTGTGAGGGGGTTGATACGGTCCCGGTTGCTCTGTCCGCCAGCCTGGCCGACGAGGTTGGCTGTCGTGGAATATCGCGCGTTTGTTGCAAGGACGTCGGCCAAGGTTGACTGCCAGGCGGCTTTGGCGGCTTTGATGTTTGGATTTCGTCTGGCCGCCGTCGCCATCGCAACCTCGAGGGAGAGATTCCCGGAATATTGAATGACTTCGTCTTGCTTGAAGAAGGTTGCGCTCAGAGCGGTGTCGTAGTCGGGGGACCAACCAATCTGGCGTGCGGTCACCAGGTTGATTTTGAGCTGGTCGGCAAGTTTAAGAAGGACAGGAAGATGGTTGGTATTGATCCCCAGAAGCGCCTGGTGAAGATTGAGGGCCAGGCGGCGGTGAAGAGTCTCGGAGATTTGGGGAGCCAGGCAGGCAAAGGCACCGATATCGTCATCGTCTCCGACATCGACATCATTGGGTCCCAGCATCGAAAGGTTTATTTTCTTCTTTTTGGCCAGAGTCACGAAGATGGCCTTTCGCTGCTCGACGGTCATCGAGGGGAGAAGAGGAACGTAGACGGCCCGGGTGTTTGAGGAGAGATTGGATAAGGAAATGTCGCCTGGCGAGATGGGAATGATCTGGAGATCGAGATCGTTCTTTTCCTCGAAGGCTGCGACGTTTTTTGTCAGATCGGCCCCCAGGGTATTGATGATTTGTTCTTCAATGAGAACGTCGATTTTCTTGGTCTTGGCGAGGGATGAAAGGGCGGTGAGATCGGCGAGAAGTCGGCTGCGCATCAGCACAAAGCTGTAATTTTGAATTTTTGAAGTGTCCTCGTCAGTGACGAGGGCGTTGTCCAGATCTGAAAACTCAATCGCTCCCGCGATAACGGGTTTGCTACGTTGCTCCGCAGGGAGCCGAAGTGCGGCGTGGCTGGAAGCCATGCCGGCGGTGAAGATGACCTCCACGAGAGGGTTATCGAGGGCGTCGTTGAGGGTTTTGTTGACATCTGCAAGCGAGTTGCTGGCTGGCTGGAGGGAAAGATATTCAAGCTTATACTGATCGCGGGCAAGGGGTTTCAAGGCGTCTGTGAACCCGGCGATGATCCGATCGAAATGTTCGGA
>ERZ887942.944-NODE-944-length-21840-cov-7.288501_pt1 | contig 21840 bp, 24 predicted proteins | sample MGYA00521099_ERZ887942 | MGnify/ENA primary metagenome ERZ887942 (study PRJEB32303, sample SAMEA104408605) | aquatic metagenome | biome: Brackish water; feature: Pelagic; material: water | place: Baltic Sea | collected 2014-06-07T06:48:00 | depth 16,251 m ...
CCAAGTCAAAAAACAAAATCGATGGTCACGACATCAGTCCGCTCCTCCTCGGCAAAAAAGGTGCCACCACACCCTACGACGCCTTTTTCTACTACTACCTCGACCAACTTCAAGCCGTCCGATCCGGAGAATGGAAACTGTTTCTTCCACTCGATGACTTCCCTCAACACCCGCATTTCAAAAGGAAGTCAAAAGACAATTCCCCACTGCTTTTCAACGTCGTCGATGACATCGCCTGCAAAAATGACGTCGCCGCAGAACATCCAGAAATCGTCGCCAAGCTCACCAAACACGCCGAGAAAATGCGAAAAGATTTAGGTGATCGCGGGAAGCCCGGCCCCGGAATTCGGAAAATCGGGCATCGCTCAAATCCCGTGCCAATTGTGAAATTGGACTGAAACGAGTTTATTCCTTTTCAGGAATTCCTTTCGGCTGCTCGTTGATTGGCATTCCTGCCGGATCAACAATCTCAGCCCGAACCAGCGTGTAGATAAATTTCTTGCCTTCCGTTTTTTCGACTAAACCGAAGGTCTGCGCATCCCAGATGGTGGTCGTGCGATGCTCCCCTTGCCGCCCGCCTCTCCTTGACTTCGCTGTTTACCGACTCGTCAAATCCAAATCGACTGTGAAATTATCGGCACCGATCACGGGATCAACCACGACAGCGCGATCACCAACTTGAATAAATGCCCGTTGTCCGGAGCGGCTAACACCACTGGGAGCCACGACTTTCTTAAAGCCTTTGGCCTTCTCCTTAGATTCCAAAAAGACTTCAAGTTGGGGGTCCGAAAACACACCCGCGGGTTGAGCCATCGCATTCTTAAAGTTTTGCGATCTCATGGCCCCTGCTTCTTTCTTAACTGCCGCCTTTAAATCCGGAGCCGCGAGCAATTCCATCATCTTACTTGCAGGCAAGTCACTCTCAGGAAGAAACGCACTGAATTCAGAAATTTTATCGCCCTCGACATGAGGTTGTTCAAGTCCCTCCCATAAGGGTTCATTCACCTCAATAAAAAACACTTTCACGAAAATTTGCTTTTCCACTCCACCAACAATCGAATCGATATACACTTCAACGAGTTCCATTTGCTCCTTCGTTGTCCGCACAATCAGTTGCGACACCTTTGGATTGTAGATTGCACTTCCGCCCGCTGGAAAAAACACACCCGCCGCTTCAAGCACCTCTTTCGCAGGCGTCCGTTTCGGCAAAGGCGCAGCATCTGCAAAAGGATCTCTTGCAGCACCGAGATCCTGGTTTCCAAAAGTGGGCGGTAAGACGTAGATGTTTGTATACAGGTCCTCAGACTTTTTTCCTGAGCGTGAACCAATATTCCAGACAGCGCAACAACCACCCAAATCAACTTCCAGCAATTCTTAATCCCCAATGCTAGAACTCGCTGCGAATTAAAACAATGGGACGGTTACTGATTTTACAAATTCATTACTTAAACCAAACCGGTTTTCCAATCACGGCTATTGGTAACAATACCTCCCCCGCAACTTCAATCGAAGGCTCCAATCCCAATCCGGCCATCACGCCATCCGCTAAATCAGGAGCAAGCGCGAGTTTCGTGGGCCAGGCAACCATCACGTTTTCTCCAACCTTTTCGCAATAGGCTCCCGGCTGTCGAGCCCCGGATTCGGTCTTGGGTTCGGCACGATCAACTCGCATGGTCGACCACTCGGCTCCGGCCAAATCGATCCATGGCATGTGCTTTGCAAACCACCTTTGTGCCGTCGAAATCTGATCCACCTCATCACGAACAACGCCATCAGCTTCTGCTAAATCCCCGCCGATATACCAAACGGTGCAGCCTTCGGAATCGGCATGGGTTGTCGAAACGATCGGAGGTTTGGGCGTATTGCCGATGCACACCGAGAAAAAATCAGGCAGCCCGGCTTTTTTGATCACGACTTGATGAAGCGGACGAAGCTGCATTTGAGGGCGTTCGAAACCGCACGCGGCAAGCAGTTCCCCGTTTCCTTTTCCTGCAGCGAACACGAATTTCTTCGCAAAAATCGTCTCGCCTGATTCCAGACGAATTCCAACAGGCTTTCCGTTTTCTAAAACAAAATCGGCTTTGTCCCAATGAATTTGAAAACAGGATTCAGCGACAGGCTTCGCCAGTTCCGCGATGATCGACTGTGGATCGAGGACCCGTTCTTCGATTTTAAAAATCTTGCCACGATATTCCGGCGTATCAAAAACTGGCGGAAAATCTTCACGCTTCACTGACTCCGCTCGACCGCTAAGCGCCTTGCTTCCGAAAAAGGAAACGACCTGACTCAACACTCCGGGAAGACTCCACAGCAGCTGGTGATCATTCAACACTTGGACGCCGGTAAGATCAATCTCACCCTTGCCCGCGAGACAATCCGCCCAGCGACCAGGCATCGATGCGAGCGCTTCGGACGACTCATTCAATTTTCCACCAAGCGCATATTTCAATCCACCGTGAATCACACCCTGCGCTGCAAGCGATTGACCTGAACCCAGTGGGGCATTCGTAAAAAGTCCGAATCGCCCGCCGAATCCGGCATTCTTCAGCGCATTCGCCGTCCACAACGCAGCAACGCCACCACCAATGATAGCGACGTCCAGATTGATATTTTTCTCGTCCGACATGTTTTTACGAATCAACAGGGTATGCTCCACGAATCAACCCTGTTCGATCGAAATGGTGTTACGAATCAATAGGGTCCGTTCGATGAACGCACCCTACTAAATCGCGTCGGGGCGAACTCGTTGAATTTCAGTGAAAACGTTGTCGCGATTAGATGGGGTTTTGTCAGGCGGTATCGCCGGTCATATTCTACTATTTGATCGTGACACTTCTTGAAGCCTACCCAATTCTGCGGAATGGTGGAGGCCATGCTTCATCATCAAACCCTCATCGGCCTGCTTCGCGAAATTCAGTCGACACCCACGGCTCCGTTTCATGAAGCGTTGGTGGCGGAAGTGATTCGAAAGCGCCTCGCGGATTTGCCGAATGTTTCGCTCACAGAAGATGATTTCGGAAATATCATCGCACATTACAAAAAGGGCCGCTCGAAACCTCAGTTGGCTTTCGGAGCACACATGGATCATCCCGGCTGGGTGAGGACGAAAAAGGAGGGTGAAGTTTTTCTGGGCTGGGTTCCGGAAGAGCGTTTGAAAACCCATCCGGTGGAATGGTTTGGCGATTTTGGAATGTGGAAGTTGAATCCGTTTGTGATTCATGATGGTCTGATTCACTCGCGGGTTTGCGATGACTTGATCGGCTGCGCGGCGATCGTGGCAATGCTGATGGACCTTTCAAAACGCGGTGTGGACGCCAATTGCTACGGTATTTTCACGCGTGCAGAAGAAGTGGGGTTTATCGGCGCTGTGAAGCTCGCTAAAAAATGGCCACTGCCGAAATCGGTGCGCTTTGTTTCTCTGGAAACCAGTGCAGCGCGAGGCGGTGCTGTGATGGGAGACGGACCGGTGATTCGTGCGGGAGACCGCATGAGCCTTTTCGACGATGCCGTGACTGCCGAGCTGGTCGATGCCGGAGCGGAAGGAAAAATCCCGGTGCAGCGTTGCCTTCTCGATGGTGGTTCGTGTGAAGCGACGGCGATGAATTTGTATGGAATCCCTGCGGCGGGAATGTCGGTGATTTTGGGAAATTATCACAATTGCCCGCCGGAACGCGGTATCGCGGAAGAATTTGTTTCGCTGGCGGATGTAAAAAACATGATCAAGCTTATCACCGTAACCGTAGAGCGAATGGCTGGCCCTAATGGCAAGGTTTCCTCAAAAGACGCGATGCGGAAACGAATTGAAAAGCGGGTGCGTGATCACGAAAAATACGATCGCGCGGCTCGGGGAAAATAACCGAAGATTTTTACCCGCCGATCGGCCCAAGTCCCAATCGCTCGCCCTCGGCGTTGAGCTCGACGATGGCCGCTTTCAATTCGCGGTGACGTTGTTGACCAATCGAGGAAGTCTGGTTGTTCATCCCTAGAAACACTTCCATCCGGTCCATGACGTTTTCGGCGAGCTTCAAATACTTTGAGGCAGTTGAGGGAATTTCGGTTCGAAGTGTGCTGAATTTTTTACCTGCATCCCTGAAGTCGCGGCTCAAATCTTGCTGAACTCCGCCGCCATCTGGGGAAATGGCTTCGGCGTAAACGGAAGCGAATGGCTTCATCACTCCGTCGATACTGGAAATGGCCTTCTTCATCACCAGTTCAGGCGAAGCCGATTTTTCACCGAGATTGGCCATCAATTTTGCCGACATGTGGAATGGATACTTTTCTGAAAATTCGGTCAGAATCGTGGTAACACTGGCAGCTTTTGAAAATTCTGTGACGGACATCGCAGCGGGCTTTTCCGCGATGATCGCGTCGAATGCGACGAGTGATTCAATGACTGGAAAATCTGATTTCCCCTGAAGTATTTCACGGGCCTCCCGCCCTCCATTTGCTTCGATCAATTGAATTTTTGCCAGAGCATCTCCTCCTCCATTCATGGCGATTCTTTCCAGCATGAGCGGATAGAGAGTGGATGGAATGACTGCTTTCGATTTTTCAAATTTCGCCGCTTCATCGAGCATTCTATTCGGCATTTTTGTGGGCTCGATATGAACGAAATCTTCGAGAATTTCGTTTCCGGAAAAGGCTTGGTCCAGCAGAAACGTCGCGGCAGTGCTCACGTTCAACTCACGAGGTTCGCGCAACTTTACAGGACCACCAGCAGGTGTGAGCACGGACAATTCGGCAATTTTTTTGTCGGGCCAACGAGGATAACGTTTTTTGACTTTCTCCGCAGCTTCGTCCAAACCGGACAGTCCAGTCGGCATCCCTGACTTGGACCGCATTTTCATTTCAAAGGTGCCACGCTCGCTTCCGTCGGGTGCAAACACACTGAACAAGCTCGCTTCGTCGGTATTCGGATCACGAATTTCCAAAATCACCAACACTGCAATGGGCCCCTCTGCCGTTTGCACAACAGTCGCGATTTGGCCAGATTCAATTTTAACAGGAGAAATGCCGACCTCAGACGCAGGGGTGGTGTCCGTCATTTTAGCGGGCGTGATCACTGTGGGAACAGTTGGAGTTACCGACGCTATTACAGGTTCCGATTTTTTGCTCAATGTGGAAAGAAGCTCCGAAATTTTCCCATTGCTGGCGTTTTCCTCGGGCTGAAGCTTCAGAAACAGATTCCATTTAAGATCCTTTTTTTCCGTGATTTCACCGAACTTCCAAATGATATCAGCAGGTGGCCCGGGATGATAGATGAGCGAAATTTCCATTAAATATGGTGCCAATTCGGCGTCGTCCTGAGATGGTTTCGATTTTAAGAGGCCGTGACCTGCCTTCCACAGATCTTCAGATACCTTGGCTGCATTCAAATCAGCTATCTGAGCCGGCGCGGCGTCCTGCGACAGCGCATCATTCGCTTTTCGAGCGGCCGGATTCACAGGGTCAAGCTTCAACGCTACACCAAGTGCTTTTTCTTTCAGGTCGCTGTCCTGGGCAGGGTCAGAAGCAACTGCCACTAGCGAAGCGACGACTGACTCCAATTCTGCCGCAGTAAGGGACACCCCGTCTCTTTCAAAGATCGAAACGCCGAATGCCGGAACGTCATATGCTTTTAAAACAGCCGCGCTCGAGAGAATGAGCGCGAAACTGATACCGGAAACGACCGCAATCTGTGGGAAAATTTTGCCCTGCATGAGAAGGGACGCTACCATCCTGGAACGCCTATGTCTACGCTCTCATCCCCTATTGAAATCGAGGAGGAAATCTATTTTTACGACACCGATTGCGGCGGAGTCGTTCACAACCTCGCTTACCTCCGCCTGGTTGAAAAAGCCCGTTCCATTCTTTTCCGTGAACGTCTCGGTTTTGACGCGAAAAAAATGAATGAAACCCAGGTTTTCCCAGCAGTGGTGCGAACTGAAGCCGATTATTTAAAATCTGCAAAACTGGGCGACCAGCTTGTAATTCAGGCTCATTTTGAATCGATCGAACGCCTCCGTATCACCTGTCACTTTACAATTTCACTACTATCCGCTCCTGACAAGCCGTTGATGAAATGCATCCAAACCACAATTCTCGTGCAAATGCCGAGCGGGAAACCAAAACGCGTTCCGCAAGAATGGATTGCAACGACGTAGAATTCCGACTTGCAAAACGCGAGAATGTGAAGACAATGTAAATACAGCGATTCTGTGAATCTGCCAGATTTTTCGCTTTCGCAGGACGAATCCATAATTAATAATCGAATGAGCACAGACACATTGGCCACACCGGAAACCGAGACTCCCGCGTCCGACGCTTATCTTTACATGACACCGACAGATCCTGTTTTTTTACTTCTTCGTCGTGGAGCAGACGCTCCTGCAGGCCCCTACTCTCAGGAAGACTTGCTGACGTTTCTTCGAAATGGCGAAATCAACCGCAAGGATTTCGTTTACTACGACGGAATGAAGGATTGGGCGACGATGGACGAGGTTTTCGATATTCAGGAGCAGCTCAGCCACTTCGTGGATGATGGACAGAATAAAGTTCGTGTCGGTGAAGTCTACCGTGCAGTTTCCGAGGTGCTCGCAAATGGCGAAGAAATTTTCTACATTGGAATTCAGGAGAAAGCCGGGCTTCTCAGCAAAGCAAAGCTGAGCGTGATCCTCACGAATCGCCAGATGCTCACTCTGGCGCAAATTCGGTCAGGTCATGAAATCGAATCTCACCCGTGGTCTTCGATCCAGAACACATTGATTCGTGACGATGGAAAAGGAATCGGAACCTTTTCTGCGATTTTAAACAGCGGGAAACGGATCGATGTCAGTCACATTCCAGTCGCGCAGACCCATCGCTTGTTCCAACTTGCTCAGGAATTGGCAGATGATGTCGGCTCCCCCGAGTAACGGCTAGCTATTCGCCTTCAAATACCGCGCCAGCGAACGCAGGACCGTAGTAGCCACTTGAGGTTCAGCACTGATAATCTTGTTAAACCGCTCGCCTTCGAGCTGTAAAAAATGAGCTTCGTCTGACACCGCCCGAACCGTAGCGGTCGCAACAAGGCCGGAAACCGCACCAATTTCACCAACTACTTTTCCCGGGTCCGACAAAATGGCAGCCTCACGCTCCCCCTCGCCTTCGCGGATATAGATTCCGATCGATCCGGAGGCCAATACATACAAATTCGGGCAGCGAATCCCCTGTGAGGTCAATTCCTGACCTTTCTCAAAAGTAACTTCCTCGACGATTTCAGACAGTTTCTCCAAAATCGACGCGGATGCCTCGGAGAACATTTCTACCGATTGGAGAATAGATTTTTTTTCCGCGTGAGAGAGCATTGCAAAAAGAGGTCGCCAAGTGGACCTGAAACCTTGCACACAAAGCCAAAAAGAACGACTGCTTTTGCGATGTTAAACGAACCAGACAAACAGTCCGAAAATGAACCCGTGGAAGTTCGCTGCTACTTTGTTCGCGAACGGAATGCATTGCTCGTCCGCGCCCAGTTCACCCCCCTCTTCACCGATTATTACCTGCACCTCATGCAGCATAAGATTCGTTATGAAGGGGAAAGCGACCTGCTGTTGAAAAACACGCTGTCTGCCCTGACGCTCCACCTCGCGTCGCGCCCCTGGGGAGAAGCGGCCGCGTGGACCCTGAATTTTCAAGACCCACTAATCAATGTGTTCGCAACCGGCTCCAACCGATCCGGCACCCTGACCGGTCGGGTTTTCGATGAAAGCGTGAAAAAAGCGGACAAACAAACCTTTCACGCCCAGATCACCGAAGATGGCGGTTCTCTCCGCAAAAGCGTGGTCGAAATCAAAGGGCTCGATGCCTTCCGCGCGGTCGAAGAATTTTACAAACAGAGCGAACAGCGACGTGCTCGGATTTTTGAGCTTGAGGAGGAAGATCTCGTCATGATCACCGCCCAGCCCCAATGCGATATGGAATGGTTTGACGCATTAGATCTCGAGGCCGTTAAAAATATCGATCAATCGGAAACGCTCAGTTTGCTCGAGAAGCGCGTTTACCGTTTTGATTGCGGGTGTTCGGAGGAAAAATTCTTCAATCGATTGGAGAACCTCACGCCAGACGACGTCGATCACGTGTTTTCGAAAGAAGGCTTTGCCGAAGTCATTTGTCCGCGTTGCGGAGCAAAAGTCATTCTTTCACGGGAACACTTTGCGGCTTACATCAGCAAAATCGACAATGAAAAAGAAGAGCAATAAGCCGGACGCCAAGCGCATTGAGCAGGAAGAAGCCTGGATCGGGGACACCGTTCTCGATTTGTTCGCTCGCAGCTGGATTCTCGAGAACAACGGCACCCTGAGCGGTGAAATGCTGCGCCGGATGACTTGTAACAACTTTCTCGCCTGTTTCGGAAATCCCACGACCATTGAAGCCCGCATCGGAAAAATTTACGCCGACAAAGGCCTCCAACCCGCATTCGATTGGATCGAAGCAGAGCTGCTTCCCCGTTTTAAAAAACAGGAACTGAATCTGAATCGCCAGCAGCGGTGAATTCGAAGTAAGAGGGTCTGTTCAATGAATCGATAGGGTTGGTTCGGAAACATCAAAAAATGAGAGTTCACATTGCATGGCCAATCTTGTTTGCGTTACTCAGTATTTTTCTGTTTTCGGTCGTGCTTTACCAAAAATCAGCTATTCCGAAATACAGGGAGGCCGAGCGCTTACAGCCAACCTTGCGCACGTTTGCCCAAGATCTCGCAAAGCTGCAGGAGGAATCCGGCACGACTCCTTCCGATATCACGAACATCATGGCTGAACCTCGATTCGATAAAATCCGCCCCTACGGGATCAAATTTTTAGATCACCCCAAATGGATAATTTCAATTCGAATCAACGACCGGTTCTCATTTGACGTTGGTGTCGATGGATCACTGCTTTGGATTGAAAAACCGTAATGAGATAGCGCTGGGCAAAAATTCAACCTCATTTCCCAATTTCCAGCCTTGAAACCGGCGCGGTCTGCCCGTAAATCGTGTGCAGTTACCATTCATGAAAATTCTCGTAGTCGGAAAAGGCGGTCGCGAACACGCCATCATCACAGCTCTCGTTGAATCACCAACCGAGGCGGAAATTTATTCGTTTCCTGGTAGCGATGCCATTTTTGAACTCGCCAAGCCGGTCGATGCCACGGATCTGCCCACTCTGATGGAGTTCATGAAAACGCAAGCGATCGATCTCTGCATCGCGGGTGAAGAAAGTTATTTGGTGACTGGCGACGGTCTCGCAAACTGCTGCGCGGACGCAGGAATCCCTTGCTGGGGTCCACCGAAAGAAGCCGCTCAACTCGAAGCGAGTAAAGAATTCGCCAAAGAATTCATGGTCCGCCACAACATCCCAACGGGTGGCTACGCGGGGGTTGATACAGTCGAAGATGCTCAGGCTGCGATCGGCGGGAAATACCCAACGGTGCTGAAATTCGATGGCCTGGCAGCCGGCAAAGGCGTTGCGGTTTGTCTCGACAAAGCATCGGCTGACGAATTTATCGACGAAGTTCTCGGACAACGGAAATTTGGCGAAGGCCGACTTCTGGTTGAGGAATTTCTCGATGGTCCTGAAATCTCGATCTTCGTTTCCGTTGTTGATGACGAATATCAAATCCTTGCCCCGGCGCGGGATTACAAACGAATTTTCGATGCCGACGAAGGCCCTAACACCGGCGGAATGGGTGCGGTGAGTTCCCTCGAAATGCTCGACAATGCGCTGCGCACCCAAATCGACAACGAGATCGTGAAGCCAACCGTCGAAGGTCTCCAAAAAGACGGTCTGCCCTATCGCGGCTTCCTCTATTTTGGAATCATGCTGACGCAGGACGGCCCGAAAATTCTCGAATACAATTGCCGGTTCGGCGATCCCGAAGCGCAAGCGGTTCTGCCGATGATCACGGGCAATTTCGTCGATTACGTCTTCGAAGGCGCCAAAGGAAATCTGCAACCAGAGAAAATCGAATTTATGGACGGATGGAGCATCTGCCTCGTTTCGGCTTCGGCTGGCTATCCAGAAAGCTCACGCAGCGGCGACGTCATTTCCGGATTCGAAAACGTCGAAGGATCACGAATCTTTCATGCAGGCACTCGCAAGAATGCTGACGGAAATTTTGAAACAGCCGGAGGTCGCGTTTATGTGATCGTCGCACGCGGCGAAACCCGCGAAGATGCCGTCTCACGAGTCTACGCAGAATCAGAGAAAGTCAGTTTTGACGGAATGCAGCGAAGGACCGACATTGGGACACGGAATTTTGTATAAATCTTGAGCACTAGCGAAAACATCCTTACCGAAGAACTTCTGAGCGGTCCCGACATCGCGACGACGGTGAGGCGTTTGGCTTATGAAATTCTTGAAACCTGCCGTGACGACAAACCTGCATTTGTCGGCATTTACACTCGCGGAGTGACCCTCGCAAAACGAGTCGCTGCGGTTTTAAAAGAAGACGGCCACGATTTCGAAATCGGGACGATCGATATTTCGTTGTATCGCGACGACTTGGACAACCTCGGCGCAACCATGCCGAAGCTGGAGAGTTCCGGTGTTCCCTTCGCGCTGGAAGGCACGCGTGTCATTCTTTTCGACGAAGTCATTTTCACAGGCCGGACCATTCGCGCGGCGTTAGACGGCCTGATGGATTACGGCCGCCCCTCAAAAATCGAGCTCGCGGTCTTGGCCGATCGAGGCCATCGCGAATTGCCGATTCAGCCCGACTACGTGGGAACAAAAATCGAAACGACACGTGACCAATACGTGAAAGTTAGATTTGAAGAAGACGACGACCAAGAAGGTGTGTTTTTGATCACGAAAAATTCCGAAACCGATTCATGAGCAAAAAGGACGACGAACCGATTCCACCATCGAAAAAAGACCTGCTCGATATCGCGAGTCTTTCAGTCGAAGAAATTGAATATTTGCTCAAATCCGCCGGTCCCTTCAAAGAATTGTTCAAGCGCTCGATCAAAAAAGTCCCGGCCCTTCGAGGAAAATCGGTCCTCAATTTATTTTACGAACCCTCCACTCGGACCAGCTCATCGTTCGAAGTTGCCGCAAAACGAATGTCGGCTGACGTCACGAATCTGTCGGTTTCCCAAAGTTCAGTGGTAAAAGGCGAATCGGTTCTCGATACCGTCGATACCCTTCAGGCGATGAAGACAGATTACATTGTGATTCGTCACAAAGCTGCGGGAATTCCAAATTTGCTGGCCAATCACACTCGGGCTTCAATTCTAAACGCGGGTGACGGATTTCATGCGCACCCCACTCAAGCACTGCTGGATGCTTTTACCTTTCGCGAAGTCATTCCCGAATCTCGCGGAAAACGAATCGTCATCGTTGGCGACATCCTTCACTCCCGCGTTGCCCGATCCACCAGCACCATTTTTAACAAACTTGGAGTCGAAGTCGCCGTTCTTGGGCCCGGGCCGCTCATTCCTCCCGGCCGGAATGACTTCATCAAACGCCTCTCTTCGTGGGAAGACGTTTTCGATTGGAAACCCGATGCCGTTTATTTGCTCCGCGTCCAGATGGAACGGCAGGACGAACAATTCTTTCCGAGTCTTACCGAATATCACAAAGTCTACGGTCTGACTTCCGAGCGCTTCAAAACGCTGGCATCTGAAGGCACCTACCTGATGCATCCGGGCCCTGTTAATCGCGGTGTCGAGATTGTTGACGAAGCGATGCTTTACGAAAAATCACTGATCAATCAGCAGGTCGAAAACGGAATTGCCGTGCGAATGGCGGCCCTGTATTGGCTGAAACCCGGAACTGAAGAAAAGTAATTTAGCAACGATGAGCAAACGACTTTTCAAAAACGGCCAGATCGCCAGCGAAGATTCGCCGAAGCTAATCGAGAGCGATGTCTTGGTCGATGACGGGAAAATCACTCAAATCGCGCGTGGCATTTCAGCCGATGGCGCTGAGGAGATCGATTGTTCGGGCTGTGTTTTGATGCCTTCGATGTTTGATGGTCACGTTCACGCCCGCGAACCGGGAGAGGACCACAAAGAAACCATCGAATCCTGTTCAGAAGCAGCAATCAACGGTGGCGTCACGGGATTGATCTTGATGCCAAACACGCTGCCTGCAATCGACAACGGAAATTTGATTCAATCCGTTCTCGATATCGCGGCTGAAAAATCGCGTATTCCAATTCTACAAGCTGGCTGCATTACCAAAAATCGGGCCGGAGAAGAATTGGCGGGCATTGCCGGAATGGCCGCAAAAGGCGCACCAGTTCTCACCGACGATGGGAACCCGGTCGATTCTCCCGTCGTTTTACGAAGAGCAATAGAATACGCAATGGACTTCGATTTACCACTCGCATCGCATTGCGAGACAAAATCGCTCAGCGGAAAAGGCGCGATGAACGAAGGTGCCGTTTCCTATCGGTTGGGGCTTCCCGGAATGCCGGCAATGAGCGAAGAAATCTGCCTCGAACGAGATATCCGAATTGCTCAATACACCGGTGGTCATATTCACATTCAACACGTTTCAACCGCGATCGGCATGAATGCAATTCGCCGCGCCAAGGAAGATGGCATTCGCGTGACCTGCGAAGTCGCTCCCCATCATCTGATTTTCAATCAGGAAGACATCGGGAACTACGATGCCAATTTCAAAATGAATCCGCCGCTGCGGACAGAGGAAGACAATGAAGCGCTTCTCCAGGGTTTGATCGAAGGCGTTTTCGATGTGATCGCAACCGACCACGCGCCGCACACCCACTTCGAAAAAGCGAACGATTTTGGCAGCGCTCCCTTCGGAATTACCGGATTGGAAACCGCAGTCGTCAGCTTATATCACCATTATATCCGGAACGGGCGGTTTGGCTGGGACCTGCTGGTGAAACGTTATTCCGCCGAACCTCGGCGCCTCGCAAAAGCTGATCCAATCGCTATCAACGAAGGATTCGATGCCGACTTCATCGTTTTCGAAACAAACGCGACGACTGAATTCTCGCTCGAATTTATGCGCAGCAAGAGCGGGAACACTCCATTCATTGATAAAACACTGAATGGCCAAATACGGAAGGTGGTGCGCCATGATGCCTTATTGCTCGATCGTTGAAAACTGGGTTCCCAAGGTGCGGACGAAAGAACCGAGACTGGAATCAATTCCCGCTAATTCCGTTTTAATTCCTTCAATTTCTCGTTCCTTTTTCTATTTGAACGGGAATTGAAAAGAATTTTTTGGAATTGTCGGGAAGGCTGCGGCAATTGAAATTCGCGCCTTCACGAAGCAACAGGGTTATCTCGCCGAACATACCCTATTGATTCGAAAAACAGTAAACTCAGGCTGCTTGCTGAAAATTCTGATTCTGCGCCTGTTGCTCGCCGCCCGCATCTTTTGGTGAGCTGAGGAACTGCACGGAATCCGCGACAACACGCAATTTGCTTCGGTTTTGGCCCGTCGCTTTGTCCTGCCACGAATCGAATTGCAATCGTCCTTCCACGAGCGCGGAACTTCCTTTTTCGAGGTATTTCGCCACGTTCTCGGCGGTTCGGCCCCACACGGTTACATCGACAAATGTGACTTCTTCCCGTGACTCTCCATTGTCGGACTTGATCGTTCGATTGATCGCCAATCCCATTTCCAACACGCTGGATTTTCCATTCACGGCCTTCAATTCAGGATCCCGTGTGAGATTCCCCATCAGCATTACTTTATTTAAACTACTCATACGAACACTGTAATTACGAAATGTAATCTTATGCAAGTGTTTTTTTGAACAGTTTTTGAAATCTACGATTTAAACGTCCAATTCGTCGATAAATTTTTTCAATCGATCGGCGACCGCGCCATAGCTGACGGTCTCAAACGCAAGACGTTGCGTCATTTTAACTTCGTGCTCGTAAATGGCGTCGTCTTGGAAAACATCCGCAATTTTTTTATAAACCGCCTGCAAATCTGCGGTCCGGCCGTCGCAAAAGTCAGGAAACGCTTCTTCTTCAATCGCTGAATTTCCACCCGCGCAAAGCGTTCGTGCGAGCAAAGCATCTCCTGCAACTTGCCCGGGAACAACACTGCGATCGAGCTGAAAAACTACCCGATGAGAGGAAATCAGCTTCAAATATTGATCATAAGGAAGCTTGCCTTCGATGATGTGCAAACTCGCTTCGGGAAAAGATTCTTCGAGGTTTCGAAGAAGTTCGCGGCCTTTCCGACCATCGGCGTTCACCACCGTGACGGGAATTTTAAGCTGTCCTGCCAGCGTGGCACTGCGGGCAAGTGCTCGAAGGTGATTTCGAGTGGGCGTAAAAAATTCGCGCGTCCCGACCATCAAGCCTTTGCGTTCATTGAGAGGGACCGAGAAATCCCACTCGGGGTATTCCAAAGGATACGGCGTGGGAACAAATCGCGTTTTTCGCCAAAATTCTTCCGACGAAATCCAGCCCCAACGCGGTGGCGTCACCCGAGTGGGCGACAGAATCCCGTCCGCCAGCATCAGAATTTCCTGATATCCCTGCAGAGCCTTCGTCGAGCTACTGAGCTGTTTGGTGATCTGATACGGCCCGGATTCCTTCCACGAAACCAGCACCTTCATCCCCGCTTCTTTGAGTTGTTTCACCGCATCCAGCGTGACCCAGGTGCGGCTGCGAATCAGAACAAGCACCGCATCAAACCGATCCTTTTGCTCAATCACATCGGTCGCCTTATCAAAAAAAGCACCCCGCGTCGCCGCAGCGTAAGCATGATAATTGATCGGCGGATGCGTTCCCGGAACGTATTTCCTAGGGCCGTGGGCATAGTCGACGAAACCGTCGCGACTTTTGTGGTTCAGAACGGCCACGCAAACTGGTGGAGGAATGATCTGATCGCCGCCTGCCATTGGTTTTTACTAAAAGAAAGATGGTGCGCGATACTGGATTTGAACCAGTGACTCCCACCATGTCAAGGTGATACTCTACCACTGAGTTAATCGCGCTTACCGTTCGCCGAGGCGAGCGCAAAATTAAAACATGCCCGCCCTTTTCGCAACTGGAATGTGGAATGATTGTTTGGTAACTGTTACAAAAATGCAGATTGATGATGAAATCGTCGTGTCAAAACTGACCGGCCTCGAAATTTTCCGCCGTGTGGTTCGTCCGGAGAAAACAGAAACGCGCGGTGTTTTTCTAATGCTGCATGGCCTTGGCGATCATCAGGGTTGCCATATCGAAGCGGCAGAACTCTTTGCTGAACATGGTTTTGCCTCTGTGGGCTTTGATTGGCCGGGAAATGGCGCGTCCGAAGGTATTCGCGGCGATATTCCCGGAGTCCATGTCGCAGCTGATCTGATCGACGAGCATCTCGAACTGATTGCAGAGCTATTCCCCGGAAAACCCGTGGGCGGCTACGCGCATTCCACCGGCGGATTTTTCATTCTGCGTCACATCGCGTTGCGGGAAAAAAATGCGTTCAACTGGCTGTGGCTCAGTTCTCCGTTGTTGGAACCGCGCCATGGGAAATCTCAAATTCTCCAGGATTCTGCGGCTCATTTGGCGAGTTTACTCCCTAAGTTCACCATTTCCTCCGGGGTAACCCTGAAGAAAGTTCGCCACATCGATCCCTCAAATCCGACGCCCGGCACCCATCGAATCGAAGGTCGCCACAACCGAGTCAGCCTACGGCTTGGGGCCGACTTGATGCTTCACGCCGATGATATCAATGCCGTGGGACCACTTCTCGAAGATCCCACCATCTTGTTGATTACTCAGGGAACCGCCGATGAAATCTGCCCACCGCACTATTCCCGCGAACTCTTTGAAGCCGTCGCGACATCAGCGAAAGAATACGTGCTGCTTCATGGATTGCGTCACGAGCTATTTCGCGAACCCGCGAACGATGAATTCATGGAAATCGTGACCGATTGGGTCGACCAATTGGTTTAGAGCTTTTCGAATCCGAGACGTTTTTTCACCTCAGCCGCAGAAATCCCAGCCTCGCGCCAGCTTCGCAGCGTTTCCGATTCATCGCGTTTCGCGAGACGTTTTCCTGAATCATCACGGATCAATTCGTGGTGGAAATACATCGGCTCAGGAAAATCCAATAGCTCCTGCAACACGCGATGGAGATGCGTCGATTCAAATAAATCCAGCCCCCGCGTGATATGCGTTATCCCTTGCCACGCGTCGTCGCAAACCACCGCGAGGTGATAACTCGTTCCGATATCTTTTCGCACCAACACCGCATCGCCCAGTAATTCCGGCTCCGCTTTTACGGTTCCCGCCGCCTCGTCCTGCCACGTGATCTCCCCTCCAATTTTGGCGAGCGATTTTTCTAAATTCAACCGAAGCGCAAACGTCTCGCTCGCCTCGATTCGTGACGCCGCTTCATCCGACGAAAGCTCGCGACAGGTTCCCGGATAAATCGGCCCCTCCGAGCCGTGCGGAGCGCCCCCTGCTCGTTCGATCTCCCGCAGAATGTCCTTTCGCGTGCAAAAACACGGGTATAAAAAGCCGCGAGTTTTCAGGTCGTCCGCCACCTTTTGAAAATCCGCTAGATGTTCGCTTTGCCGACGAACCGGCGGCTCCCATTCCAAACCGAGCCACAGCAAATCCTCGATCAGCATCGTCTCATAATCCTCGCGGCAGCGATTGAAATCGATGTCCTCAATCCGCAGGAGAAACCGTTTTTCCGCCACGTCATCCGGCGAATCCCGAAACCGTTGCCACGCCGAAAGCGCCGAAAACGCATGCCCCGGATGGAGCAAGCCGGTCGGGCTGGGAGCGAAGCGGGTAATCATCATATGCGTTCACGAACCAACCCTGTTTGTTCGATGAAGCAACCCTATTGGTTCGTGGAGATGCGAGTGGGAGAAGTTCGGCTCCTCAGACTTATAAAAATCTGAACTAAAATTAATTCCCGCTAATTCCATTTTAATTCCTTCAAATTCCCGTTCCGTTTTCTTCTTTGAACGGGAATTAAAAAGAATTTTTTGGAATTAACGGGAAGGCTCTTCACCACTCCGAAAAGGGTTTCTGAGCCAGACACGCATTGATATAACGACTGTCCGACGTGACTTCTTCGCCGATCCAATCCGGCTTTTCGAACGCCTCGTCCTCAGATTCCAGCTCGATTTCTGCGACGACAAGTCCTTCGTTTGCCCCCGAAAAGACATCCACTTCCCACGTGTGTTTTCCGATGGGAATGCGGTGCCTGATTTTTTCGATCACCGCGCCCTCGGCCAGCTTCAGCATTTCCTCGCCGTCCGCATGAGGGATTTCGTATTCGAATTCAGATCGCGAAATACCCTCCATTTCCCCCTTTATCGTGATAAACGCAGTCTCGTCATCCAGACGAATCCGCACCGTGCGTTGCGGATCCAAAGAAAGATACGCCTGCACCAGCCGCGAGCTCGTTCCTTCAGGAATCGAACCGCAAACTAGGAATTTTCGTTCAATTTCGGTTCCCATGATTCGTTTTAAAATAAAATTCTACCGCCCGCCACGCGGTTTCGTGAAGCCCAGCAGCGATTGCACCGAATACCGCTCGATCGCCCGTTTATCATTCGGGAAAAGCCGCACGATCTCCAGAATATTTAGATACAACTCCCAAGCCAGCACTTTTCGCGACGCGCGTTTATCCGCGACCGATTTTTGTTTCGCCGCCGTCGATTGCTCACTCTTTTCATAAATCGCAAGCCATTCCGCCAGCAGATCATCCGCCTCCTGCGCGATTTCCGGCGGGATCGCATCGCCGAGCGAACGCAACTTTCCTGCCAGCGCCTTTAGCTCCGATTTTAGATTATCATCCGTCGCCAGCGTGATCGCAAAACTCCCCTTCGGGAAAACCAACGTCCCCGCTTGCGGCACCCGATCCACCGCCGTCATCGAGTGCTGATTTTTTCAATGAAGGGCGAATTAACATCGATCAGACCGATGTTCAGGCTATTTTTTCGATTTTCGCTGAGAGTGACTTGGGGGGTATTCTCGGCATGTCAAAGAAGAGCAATCTGTTTATTCATGAAAAAACGAAAAATAATATTCATCCTGATCGCATCGATTTTAACGGTTGTGATCGCCAATGCCTTCTGGATTAGGGGAGCGCTTATCGATCAGCGGGCCGGTTTTCCGAAATCAATCAAACTGGGCAGTGTTCTTTATGAAAACAAGAAAGTTAACATGGCCGGGCCTGGGGGCCTCAGTCGTAAGTTGACGGTCTACGAGATTCCCGCGAAATCAGTTGACCGGATTTCGGAAGGCGGCGTGGACTACCTGAAATCAATGCCACCGTCGATCGGGGAAAGGGTTCGGATCAAACCTCCCCGTCACTTTGAAGGGGGCGGGGACTTGGTCGCTCCATGGTGGGGACGGCTCAATGACTGGCAGCAGACTCCGATTCCGGCCGGGGGAAAATGGGGAAGGGGGAGCGATCGTAATAAGGATAAAGATCAGGAGGAATGGCAACCAACGCTTGCCAACTACTACGGGGGTTCCACCTCAAAGCGGAAATTTGTCTCCGCAATCCCATCGAATTACGCGGAGGTCTTTGAAGAAATCATTTCTTCGCCGGGTGCCTGTTTTACCTATGGAGGCTATCGGGGCTGGAGTGTCCTAGTGGTGGCTCCGTCTCACCAAATGGCGTTTTATTTGTTTCAAGATTAGGCGAAGACACGCCCGCAGAGAAGGCGTTGAAGGATCGACCGAAGGTCGCCGCCGCGTTGGAAGCGAGTCATGACCACATTACCCTGCAACGCCACCGAACATGTAGCCTGCAGAAGAACAGGGTAGTCGAATTTTTCGTTGTCAGCCCTGCGTATCGATGCACGAAATGACTGACGAAGAATTATTGCCGTCAGCTCGTGGCCCAATTGTAAGCTAATATCAGGGACATGGCGAATTCCTCAATCCAACGTATAAACAAACAGCCCTGACCGAAGCTTCGGCTCGAACCAGGTGCTTTTCGGCGGCATGATTTCGCCGGCGTCGGCGATGTCGATCAACTGCTGAACGGTGACGGGAGCCATGCTGAAGGCGGCGGCCCATTCGCCGGAACCGACGCGCTTTTCTAACTCGGCGGTTCCGCGGATGCCGCCTACGAAATCGATGTTGTTGTCGGTGCGGGGATCTTCGATTCCCAAAATCGGGGTGAGAACGCGGTCCTGCAAAACGCTGGCGTCGAGACGATCGATGGGGCTTTCGGAATCAACTTCCCCCCACTTCACGCTGTGCCATTCGCCGTCGAGGTAGAGGCACAGGGCGCCGGAACTGTCGGGGGCTTGCTGGCCGTTGGACTCAACTTCGAAAAGGCCTTTGATCTGCTCGAGGAAATCGGCGGGAACGGTTTTCACAACGCGATTGTATGCGAGCACTTTGAGCTGGCTGGCGGGGAACAACACGCTGAGGAACCAGTTGTAGTTTTCTTCGCCGGTGTGGTTTGGATTGGCTTCACGACGCTCTTTGCCAACGCGATGGGCGCTGGCGGAACGGTGGTGACCATCGGCTACGTAACTGAGGTCGACGTCGTTTTCGAAACAATCGAGAACGGGAAATGCATCTTCGGATGGGACGCGCCACACGGTGTGCTGCACGTTTTTGTCATCGGTGAAATGAACGGTGGGCTCGTTTTCGCGGCACCAATCAGCGACAAAAGCATCGATGAGGTCTTCATCTTTATAGGTAAGGAAAACGGGGCCGGTATTGGCGCTGAGGACGTCGGTGAGCTTGGTGCGATCGTTTTCTTTTACGGGACGGGTTTTCTCGTGCTTCCGAATGATGTCGTTTTCGTAATCTTCGATGTGAGTCGCGAGGGTAATTCCGGTTTGGGAATGCCCATCCATGATCTGACGGTAGAAATAGATGCAAGGCTCTGGCTCGCGAACGAGAACGCCATCGGACTGAAATCGATCGAGGTTTTCTTTCGATTTCGCGTAGATCTCGTCGCCGTAAGGGTCGGTGCCGTCAGGGAAATCGATATCGGCACGAACAACGTGGAGAAAGGAGTGCTCGTTATCACCGGCGAGAGCACGTGCCTCTTCGGTGTTCACCACGTCGTAAGGGACGGAGGCGATGGTTTCGGCTTTGCCGGGTGCAGGAACGAGGGCTGGAAACGCTTTTACTTTCATGGGTATAGAATTCTGGGAATCCCATACACCGAGCGGCGAAGATGGCAACTGTCGATTCTGTTGCGGATTGCTTTGAGCCGAGGTTGATGAGAGGGGCGCACAGAGACGCAGAGCACACAGAGGCTGGCTGTGATTTTTTTGGAAGATGATCAGGCTTTGATTCCCGCAAATTCCGGTTCCCATTCCTTCAAATTCCCGTTTACCCGATCTGTTTAAACGGGAATTTAGGAGAATTATTTAGAATTGGCGGGAATTTCGACCGAGCTGTTTCTTCGAACCAACAGGGTCTGTTCGATGAACCAATAGGGTTGTTTCGAAATGGCTTTCTATTCGTGAAATCGCGTTTCAGCCTTTTCCTTTACCCTTGCCCTTCCCTTTTCCGTCGGGGCGAAAGCCGGTTCCAGGACCTTTGCGACCGCGATCGGTTTTGGGATCTTCGGGCGTGTTGCCGATGAAGATATCGAAATTCGCGGTGAGTTCGCCGACTTTCGAACCTTTGAGCGGTTTGAAATCCGTGATGAGCAACGCGCGGGTTTTTGCATCGCCGGCGCTTTGTAAGATGCGGTCGGTTTTGTTGAGTTCCTGCGAGGAATCGTAAACCTGAGTCGTGAGCATTCGCTTGTCGCCTGTGTTCACGGCCACGTGGTAATGAGATGTTCGTGGCCCGTAGGGAACGGGGCGAATCGCGCGGAAATAATAACGGCCATCGGAACCGGTGAGAAATCGGCCGTAGCCCTGGAAATTTGCATCACGCTCCTGTCCGCGGGCGGCGCCTTTGGTGTGAATGTAGCAGCCTTGGGCATCGGCTTGCCAGAGTTCGATAACAACTCCGCGCGCAGGAAAACCGTCCTGATTGAAAATTTGGCCGGTAAGATGAGTGATTTCTCCAACGGATGGCGTCAGCGAATCGTTGAGCAAAACGAGGTCGTTGTCGGTATCGAGCGGCAGTTTATCGGGGTAAAATGGCCCTTCGGTTTGGAATGGAGTGAGCGCGAGCTGCTCGGCAAATAAACCCGGAGCTGTGAAAAGCCCGGCGGAACCAAGCAGAGCGCGACGAAGGAATTGGCGACGGTGACAATCGGGACAAAATTGATTTTTCATGGGAGATGGAACAGGCGGGGTGGAGAAAAGTTTTGCGAAACTTTAATCCGGCCGCTCCATTTCAAACTGATCTCTCGTCCGGCAATACGAATCGGGCGATTGCATACGTCCGATTGGGAAATAGCTGTCGGGATTTAAATACAGGGTTTCGGGATCAATAATTCCATCGCGGACGTGAAGCCGACTGATGATGCCGAGAACAATGCGGTCGCGGCCGATTTCGATGGTGGAATGTTCGGTGCATTCCATGGAAACGGGTGATTCAGCGATGCGGGGCGGAGCAACGGTTGCGCTGGGAGCGAGAGTTAATCCGGCGTATGCGATTTCACTTTGGCCAAACGGAAGCTCGGCGGCGGTTGCGTTCATGGCTTCGGCGACGGCTTCATCGACGAGATTGACGACGAATTCCTGATTGGAACGGATATTTTTTGCGGTGTCTTTAGGAACCCCGGGAGATTTATCGCCGGGGGCAAAAGCCACAATCGGCGGGCGGGTGCCGAACACATTGAAGAAGCTGAAGGGAGCAGCGTTGACGTTTCCATCTGCATCCTGAGTGGTAATCCATGCGATGGGGCGGGGCGTGACGAGGCTGGCGAGAAGTTTGTAGGCAGATTTGGCGTGCTCGCCCTGCAGATCGAATTCCATGGACGGATTCTAGCCGCAAAACTTGTGGTGGACCACTGTGGCCT